>SAMEA104315424__coassemble_519_pt1 | contig 29131 bp, 18 predicted proteins | sample SAMEA104315424__metabat2_low_PE_030 | metagenome-assembled genome bin SAMEA104315424 (sample SAMEA104315424) | gut metagenome | biome: Monkey gut; feature: monkey-associated habitat; material: faeces | place: China | collected 2013 | reverse complement strand
GCGAAGCACTGGCATCGCTAAAAGGCTGTTTTTTATGTTTTTGTTTCAGTCCCCCCAGTATTTTTCCACTGAACCGATGCCACATCATGCTATATAGCAGTTAAAACAATAAAAGGCAGCACCATCATATTGGCACTGCCTTATTATTTTTATCAGAGTGTTTGATTTTTCGTTTTATCCTACTTTTACGCCGGGCTTTACTTCGCCTTGGGGGCCGATGACCACGAGGCGACCGTCGGCATCTTCTGCGCTAAGAATCATGCCTTGGCTTTCGATGCCCTTGAGTTTGCGTGGTGGGAAGTTGGCGATGAAGCACACTTCCTTGCCAATCAAGTCGGCTGGCTCGTAGAATTTGGCGATACCGCTCACGATGGTGCGGCCACCCATGCCGTCGTCAATCTTGAATTGAAGCAGTTTGTCGGCCTTCTTCACCTTTGAGCATTCCAGCACCTTACCCACACGAATGTCGAGTTTCATGAAATCGTCGAACGTACATTCCTTTGCCACAGGTTCGGGTTTGAAGTTGGCGATAATGTTCTCTTGCTTGATGCGAGCGAGTTTGTCGAGTTGTGCTTGAATCACGCTATCTTCAATCTTCTCAAAGAGCAGCACAGGCTTTTCAATCTTGGCACCGTCGGCAAGAATGTCGAGTTGTCCGAGTTTGTTCCAATCCACCTCAGCCATACCGAGCATAGCGCGCAGTTTTTCGGCAGTGAATGGAAGGAATGGTTCGAAAGCGATAGCCAAGTTGGCGCAAATCTGGAGCGATACGTTCATAATGGTTTTCACACGTTTCATATCGGTCTTAGCGAGTTTCCAAGGCTCGGTGTCAGCAAGATACTTGTTACCGATGCGCGCCAAGTTCATAGCGTCTTTAAGCGCTTCACGGAAGTGGAACTGCTCGATGTTGTTGCTCAGCGTTTCCTTCACGCCCTTAAATTCGGCGATGGTGGCACGGTCGTAGTCGGTGAGTTCGCCAGCGGCAGGGATTACACCATCGAAGTATTTATGGGTGAGCACCACGGCACGGTTCACGAAGTTGCCGAAGATAGCCACAAGTTCATTGTTGTTGCAAGCCTGATAGTCGCGCCAAGTGAAGTCGTTGTCCTTGGTTTCGGGAGCATTGGCGGTGAGCACGTAGCGAAGCACGTCTTGCTTGCCGGGGAACTCGTCGAGGTATTCGTTGAGCCAGATTGCCCAGTTGCGACTGGTGGAAATCTTTTCACCCTCAAGATTGAGGAACTCATTAGATGGCACATTGTCGGGCAGGATATAGCCACCGTGAGCCTTCAGCATGGTGGGGAACACGATGCAGTGGAACACAATGTTGTCCTTGCCGATGAAGTGAATCAGGCGAGTGCTGTCGTCCTTCCACCAAGTTTCCCAGTTGCCATATTCAGGGTGAGCATCGCACAGTTCCTTAGTGTTGCTGATGTAGCCGATAGGAGCGTCGAACCACACATAAAGCACCTTGCCCTCTGCACCTTCCACAGGCACAGGGATACCCCAGTTCAAGTCGCGTGTCACGGCACGTGGGCGCAAGTCGGCATCAAGCCACGATTTGCACTGGCCATACACATTGGGGCGCCATTCCTTATGCTCTTTCAAAATCCATTCTTCGAGCCATGGCTGATACTCGTTGAGAGGCAAATACCAGTGAGTGGTTTTGCGCTTCACCAGAGGATTGCCATTGATGGCGTTCACTGGGTTAATCAATTCGTCGGGCGAAAGTGTAGAGCCGCACTTCTCGCATTGGTCGCCATTGGCGTCGGCAGCGTGGCACACAGGACATTCACCCTTAATATTACGGTCGGTGAGGAACTCTTGCGTGGCCTCATCATAAAATTGTTCGCTTTCTTGCTGAATAAACTTGCCGTGGTCGTTCAAATACTTGAAGAAATCACTGGCAAACTGGTGGTGGATTTTTGAAGTGGTGCGAGAATACACGTCAAACGAGATACCGAAGCGCTCGAAACTCGTTTTAATCAGATTGTGGTAACGGTCCACAATATCTTGCACCGAGCAACCCTCCTTACGGGCGCGGATAGTGACAGGCACACCGTGCTCATCGCTACCACCCACAAAAAGCACATTTTCACCTTGCAGACGCTTGTAGCGCACATAGATGTCGGCTGGCACATACACACCTGCCAAGTGACCGATATGCACCGGACCATTGGCATAAGGCAGCGCAGCAGTCACAAGCGTGCGTTTAAAATTTTTTTTATCCATATATGATTCAGATAATTATTATTGAATTTTCAGTTCACAGCCCCACACCGCTTGGCACAGAGCCGACTGCAAAGTTACGAATTTTATCGCTAACTATTTGCATTCCACCCCCAAAACCATCACTTTTCACACAGTATTCCCTCACTATTCCCTCACTGCAACTATTCCCCCACCTATAATAATTATTCTTCGCCCCATTGCTGCTGCAGCCATTTCACTTTGGCTTTGATGCTGGGGAGATAGAATTGGTCTTTTCTCGCTATTACAACATCGCTGCATCCTTTTGGCCACCTTATAAAGTCGTGGTCTGCCGCATCTTTTATTTTCACAACAAAGTTGTTGATATAATCGATGATGCCTTCATACTCGTTGGCGTAAAACTCCTTCCAAAGTTTTTTAACCATTTCCTGGAATCGTGGATATTTGCAAATTTCCTTAATCCAGTGCGTATTGGCATAGTGGGGGAGATTTTCGTAAATAAAACTGTGGAAACAAGTGTCGCAACCGGCTTTCCATGTAGCAAAACTACTTCCAAAATCCCATACCGGACCAAACACGAGTTTTGTGGAATCGCCCATTTCTTTGCTCATCCAGCAGCTCCCGGAAAACGCCTCCTTGTTATCTACAATTTCATTCACTATATAGAATTTCGCCAGCGACTCCATATCTATATACTTTTCCCATTCACGACTGTTGGGATCGCCGCAATAGATGGCTGAGTCGGTTTTCTCCAAAAAATTCTTAATGTAATTGTACTGCTCACTACTGAGCAGTTCGGGTGAGTGGGAGGTGAAATACAGGTTTTGGTTTTCCCTGTTGTCGTGCTCATAAATAGGAATTGAGAGACTGTCGGGATAATTTTCTATTTCAAGAAGCCAACCACCAGTCACTTTCAGTGAATCGGTCTCATAGTCGTTCTGCTCGGTAATATTCACTCTGTTTTTGCCCACCTTTATTTGCTCGGTGAGAAAATAAATACCAATGTAGGCACCGTTCATCACCACTTCCACCGGTTCTTGATGAGTGGTGTAGGCAAGTCCCATCTTTTCGCTCAATCTGAAGCCAACAGGATTTTGCAAATATCCCCACCAGTCGAGATAATGAGGAAGCAAAGTGAAATGCTTATTCTTCTTCATTCCAAGCAAGGCTGTCTTTTCAAGGAATTTCAACTTATATGGTTTCTTCACCACATCTCTCCATGTGGAATTGCCACGCCCTCTAATATTTAATTCAGTTGGCGATTCGGGGCTTGCAAACATAGTGCCGTCGGGGTTGACTATATACATCGATGCTTTAATGTATTCCTCCTTGGTTATCACACCCCACTTATTTTCCGTATTGATAAAAACGGTGGGCAAAGTTCCAGAATAGGTGGGTGTGGAGATGGGTGTGTTTCCTAAATTGATGTTTACAATGCTTGCCACATCTGAGGCATTGAGCATTTCATCAAAGTTAACATCGCACCAATACGCAAAATGTCCACGCAAAATAGAATCAATGGCAGTGGTAACATCTTCCTCGTTCACCTTAAAATCTAAATTTGCGTCACCACTTGGCGTGGTGGAAATTCGCTGTGCAGTAGCACCAGCGAACACTCCTGCAAAAGCCAAAAAAGCTATTGTAACTTTTCGTAGTAAACTGTTTTTTTTCATACTTATATCAATAATAAAAGTTTTCCTAATTTAATTTTATAACGCCAATTTTTCTTTAATATTATATGTAAATATCTGATTTATAAAAAAATTAATTTTTTTATAAATCAGACCACGCAACATTTTTTCCAAAAATTAAAAGGGTATATATAGATATAATCATCTGTGCATTAGAAACATACATTCGGCGAAAGCACTGAAAAACTATAAAATAGTGGATGAAGTAAAGATTTTCTGGAGGCTTGTGGCCGTTGGAAACGGCTGATTATGGTTAACTCCATGCAAGCGAATGAAGCTCCAGAGGAGCGAATGAGCGCAGCTTGGAGTTAGCACAAAAGAGGGTTTGAGCCTCGTAGAGGGTCGGTTATGGTCAAAACTATTGATGCTACCACGACCGACCGTCTCCGACGCTCGCCACTATATTCGGCCTTGTCTCCAAGCTGCGCTCGCAAGCGAGCTTGCATGGAGTTAACCACAATATACCGTTTCCAACGGCTCTAAACCCCCTCTTTTCGACTTTTCAGTGCTTTCGACGAAGGCATGTCCATATATTTGGGTGAAACTTTAGTTACTTTGTGAGTGCTGGTGGTGGTTATTAACAGCCGGCAATCGGGTTGCGTGGGGTGGGTTTAAGGGGGTGTTAATTGTTTGGGGTGGGGAGTGGGGAAAATGGGGCGGATTTGGAGTTATTATCAGGGTGAAATGTGGGCTACAGATAGCTGTGAGGCGTGTTTGGCGGAGTTATCAACAAATTGTTAATAACCTGTGGAAAATGGTTTGAAAACTTATAAATAAAAAAGTGCCGAAAAACTTGACTTTTGAAAATCACTTGGGCTTAACAATTTATGGGCTAAATCCAAATAAGTTAGGGGAATAATATAATTGTAGATTCAACAGGGTTTTCATCAGTTTTTAATAGGTAATGACGCAAGAATTTATTAACTTTGCAAGTTGTTAACAGGGTGTTAATAAGGTTTGGAAACTGCTCTAAATCAAAAAATAAGGTTGTTGACCAACTATTAATATCCTCAACATCTACATTAATAACTTTATATGCAAGAAAATGGCTAAAAAGTTATTGCAGTTATTAACAGCGTATCATTATCATTAAATATTAAATTCAATTTTAAAAATAAATAATATATAATGATATGTTGTGTGTTGATAACTCTGCTGCTTGTGTGTGTGCGTACGGAGATGCGGGCGCGCAAGGAGGAAAGGCAAAGATAAAGAGAAAATAAAAAACTACATAAAGAAACTATGGAATATAATTTTCGCGAAATTGAAAAGAAATGGCAGCAGTACTGGCGCGACCAGCACATCTACCAAAGTGAAATAAACACCGGCAAGCCCAAATACTATGTGCTCGACATGTTCCCTTATCCATCGGGAGCAGGTTTGCACGTAGGTCACCCACTTGGTTACATTGCCAGCGACATTTTTGCGCGCTATAAAAGATTGAACGGCTTCAACGTGCTCCACCCTATGGGTTACGACGCGTATGGATTGCCAGCAGAGCAATACGCTATCCAGACTGGTCAGCACCCTGAAGTGACCACCGTGAAGAATATTGCGCGCTATCGCGAACAACTCGAAAAGATTGGTTTCTGCTACGACTGGAACCGTGAAGTGCGCACTTGCGATCCTAAATACTACAAGTGGACGCAATGGGCGTTTATTAAAATGTTTAAGAGTTACTACAACACTGCCCTTGATAAGGCTCGCCCTATTGAGGAACTGGTGACTTATTTTGAAAAGAACGGTAGCGAGGGCTGCAACGCTGCCACCAACGGTAACAACGATTTCACAGCCGAGCAATGGAATGCCATGAGCAAGGTGGAAAAAGAAAAAACGCTGATGGACTACCGCATCGCCTACCGTGGCAACACGATGGTGAACTGGTGCCCTAAGTTGGGCACTGTGCTTGCCAACGACGAGGTGAGCGAAGGCGTTTCACTCCGTGGCGGCTATCCTGTGGTGCAGAAAATGATGAGCCAATGGTGCTTGCGCGTGTCGGCTTACGCCGGTCGTTTGCTCCGCGACCTCGACAACTTGGAATGGACCGACTCCATCAAGGAAACACAGCGCAACTGGATTGGTTTCAGCGAAGGTGCCGAAATGCAATTTCCACTTGTGGGCAGCGATGAGAAGATGCTTATCTTCACCACTCGTGCCGATACCATTTTCGGCGTTACTTTCATGGTGCTCGCTCCTGAAAGCGAATACGTGGAAAAGGTGACCACCGCCGAGCAAAAGGCCGCTGTGGAAGCCTACCTCGACGAGGTGAAGCACAAGACCGAGCGTGAGCGTATGATTGAAAAGAAGGTTTCGGGTGTGTTCAGTGGTTCGTATGCCATCAACCCTGTGACCGGTAAAAAAATTCCTATCTACATTAGCGACTATGTGCTTGCCGGCTATGGCACCGGTGCCATTATGGCTGTGCCTGCGCACGACAGCCGCGACTATGCCTTTGCCAAGCATTTCGGCCTCGACATCATTCCACTGATTGAGGGTGCTGATGTGAGCGAGGAAAGTTTCGACGCTAAGGAAGGCATCGTTATCAATTCAAATAACGAAAAACTCCAACTCAACGGTCTGCAAGTGAAAGATGCTATCGCCAAGACTAAGAAGTTTATAGAGGAAGAAGGTATTGGCAAGGTGAAGGTGAACTATCGCCTTCGCAACGCTATCTTCAGCCGTCAGCGCTATTGGGGTGAACCATTCCCAGTGTATTACGATGCCGACGGTCAGCCACAGACTATCGATGAGAGCGAACTCCCATTGCAACTTCCTGAAGTGGATAAATTCCTGCCTACCGAAAGCGCTGAGCCTCCATTGGGACGCGCAAAGAATTGGGTGGCTACCAACGGTCAGCCATTGGAACTCTGCACTATGCCTGGTTTCGCTGGTTCGAGCGCTTACTATTTGCGCTATATGGATCCACACAACGATGAGGCACTGGTGGGCAAGGAAGCCAACGAGTATTGGCGTCAGGTCGACCTTTATGTGGGAGGTACCGAACACGCCACAGGTCACTTGATCTACAGCCGCTTCTGGAACAAGTTCCTCTACGACTACGGCTATGTTTGCGAACCAGAGCCATATAAGAAACTTTTCAACCAAGGTATGATTCAAGGCCGCAGCAACTTTGTGTACCGTATCAAAGACACCAACACTTTCGTGAGCCTGAATTTGAAAGATGAATACGATGTTACCCCTATTCACGTGGATGTGAACATCGTGAGCAACGATGTGCTCGACATCGACAAATTCCGCGCATGGCGACCAGAATTTGAAAATGCCGAATTTATTCTTGAAAAAGGTAAATATATTTGCGGTTGGGCTATTGAGAAGATGTCAAAGTCGATGTTCAACGTGGTGAACCCTGATGTGATTGTAGAGCGTTACGGTGCTGACACGCTTCGCCTCTATGAAATGTTCCTCGGTCCGGTTGAAGCCAGCAAGCCTTGGGACACCAACGGCATCGACGGTGTGAACCGTTTCTTGAAGAAATTGTGGAATATGGTGTTTGATGGCGATGCAGTGCGCCTGACCGACGAAAAACCAACAGCCGACAACCTCAAGTCGCTCCACAAACTCATCAAGAAGGTGACTGCCGATGTGGAAGTGCTCAGTTACAACACTTCGGTGGCTGCATTCATGATTTGCGCCAACGAACTCTACTCACAAAAGTGCGTGAGCAAAGCCATCTTCAACGACCTAATTGTGGTGCTCGCTCCATTTGCTCCACACATCTGCGAAGAACTGTGGCACGTGCTCGGTCACGAAGGCACAGTGTGTGATGCTCAATGGCCAGCCTTCAATGAGGAATACCTCAAAGAAAGCAACGTGAAATATACCGTAATGTTCAACGGCAAGCCACGCTTCAACATTGAAGTGGCAGTAGGCACCGACAAAGCCGAAGTGGAACGCCTCGCCCTCACCGACAAAGCCGCCGAAAAGTGGCTCGCAGGCAAAACTCCAAAGAAGGTAATCGTTGTGCCAAACAAAATTGTAAACGTAGTGGTATAATCCACCACTCCCCATAATCCCCCAAAAGCCCAGCCCCCCAAAAGGCCGGGCTTTTGCTTTTATAAAATGCCATATTTCACCAAATGCTATAGCATCAATTATAATCAATTATTTAAGCAATAAATCCATATTCTATAGGAAAAGTGTATTTTTGAATACTTATTTTTATAGGAAAAGTGTGTTTTTTGCTTGCTTATTTTATAGGAAAAGTGTATTTTTGCATATCTATTTTTATAGGAAAAGTGTGTTTTAATGTATTTAAAGTATTAAAAACCAAATAACTATGCTTTATAGAAAAATTGCTTCAAAAATTGAGAGTTTTCTCAAATCAGGAAAAAAGCGAATGCTTGTTGTGAGTGGTGCACGACAAGTAGGAAAATCCTATATCATTCGTGAGGTGGGAATGAGGTTGTATTCCAACTTTATTGAGGTGAATATGGAGGAGGATAAACAAAGCAATCGCTTGTTTGAGAATGCTCGTACTGTGGAAGATTTTATGATAGCATTAAGCACTATTGCTGGGGCTAAAATGAAAGATAGTGAAAAAACATTGGTTTTTATAGATGAAATTCAAGCATACAGTCACTTGCTCACTTTAGCAAAATTTTTGGTGGAAGACGGACGCTTCACCTACATTGCAAGTGGTTCGCAATTAGGAATTGCACTTAAAACCACCCAAAGCATTCCTATTGGTAGCATTGAGTTACTTTCAATGTATCCGTTAGATTTTGAGGAATTTTTGATAGCAAATGGTGTGGGAGAACTCTTGATAAATGAAATGAGGAGAAAATTTGAGGCTAAAGAGGCTTTAAATGAATCCTTGCACATGAAAGTTATGGACTATTTTCGCAAGTATTTACTTGTGGGAGGAATGCCAAGTGCTGTAAACACATATTTGAGTGAACATAATATGGTGAGTGTAAGAAATATACATCGTGACATCAATTTGCTTTACAAGAATGATGCAGCCAAATATGAAAGTGAATCGCTTAGAAAACTAAAAATTCAACGCATTTATGATATGGTGCCTTCAAATTTGGAGAAGGTGAAAAAAAGAATTGTGGCTAAAGACATTGAACTTAAAAAGGGCAAACGAATGGCAGACTACCAAGATGAGTTTGAATATTTGATTTCTTCAGGCATCACTTTAGAGGTTCAAGCCATAAGCAAACCATCATATCCTTTGGTGGAAAATAGTGGTAAAAATTTACTCAAATTATATATGAGTGATATAGGTTTGCTCACTGGCATTCTTTATCACAACGATGTTCAGCCCATAATGAATGATAAATGTGGTGTGAATTTAGGATCGGTTTATGAAAATGTAGTGGCACAGGAATTGAAGGCTCACGGATTTAAACTGTATTACTATGATAATAAAAAAAATGGTGAGGTAGATTTTTTGATTGATAGCGTTGATTTGCTGTCGGTTCTCCCCATTGAAGTAAAGTCTGGTAAAGATTATTATATTCACACGGCTTTAAACAATCTATTGAAAGTGGAAGAATATAAAATTAGCAACGGCATTGTATTTAGTAATGAGGCAAAAGTTTATACTAATGGTAATGTGATTTATATGCCTATTTATTTTGTGATGTTTTTACGCTCTTCTGCTTTTGATAACAGCGAATTTGTGTATATCTAACAGCATAAATTTTTAACTAAAAAGTTTGGTATGTAGCTGGTTTTTAGTACTTTTGATATATAATTAATTTAAAAGGGAAATGAATAAGATAGTATTTGCCACTAATAATGCGCATAAGTTGCAGGAATTGAGGGAGATTGTGGGTGAGAAATTCACAATCTTGAGTTTGAACGACATTGATTGCCACGACGATATTCCCGAAACTTGCCCAACCATTGAAGGCAATGCTGAGCAAAAGGCTCGCTTCATAAAAGATAACTACGGCTACGACTGCTTCAGCGACGACACCTGTCTTGAAATTGATGCGCTGGGCGGTGAACCAGGCGTGTATAGTGCCCGATATGCTGGTACTGGGCATGATAGCGAAGCCAATATGCGAAAGGTGCTTGAAAAGATGCAAGGCGTGCCGATGGAGAAGCGCACAGCGCGCTTCCGCACTACCGTGGCACTGATTTTGAATGGCAAACTCCATATTTTCGATGGCCGTGTGGAAGGACATATCCTCACAGAAAAGCATGGCGACAGCGGATTTGGCTACGATCCAATTTTCCAACCCGACGAAGCCGACGGCCGTACCTTCGCCCAAATGAATGCCGACGAGAAAAATGCCATCAGCCACCGCGGCCGCGCCGTAAAAAAACTCGTAGAATTCCTCTGCAAATAAGGAATACGCCGTAACGTAGGGGAGGATGTGTCAAATCACCAAAAATGACAGCACCATAGCGTAGGGACATGCCTTCGGCATGTTTCCAAGGCGTTTATACATTGTGGATTGCATCGAAACATGCCGAAGGCATGTCCCTACGTTATGATGAATTGCTAAATTTGAAACACGCTCTTCAATCGCAATAACCAATTTATCAGGTGCTTTTAACCCAAATCGAGTAAAAGCATTCCAAAATCATATTCCTACGCTATAAAATTGTAGTTTTATACATACAACCGTAAAAAATACGATTATAATCCAAAATTTACCGTTAATTTTACGATTACAGTCGTATTTTTTACGGTTTTTATTAATGATGCTTGTGGGTGAATTTTTGGAAAAATGTGGGGGAATGGTGCAAAAATAGGTGGAAAAATGTGGGGAAATGCCCTGAAAGTATATGGAAAAATGTGGGAGATGTGGGGTGGAATAGTGTTGTTTTTGGGGTGTTGTTTTGTTGATTGGGGGGATTTGGTTAAATTTGTGGGGTAAAAATGTGAAGAAGATGGTTGATAAGATAAAGAGGTTTTTGACCTATAATAGTTTTGCGCCATTGCTGACGGTGGTGTGTAATTTGGTGTTGGCTTATGTGGTGTATTTCGTTTGCCGAATCGTATTTTTGCTCACGAATTACAGTAGTTTCTCCGACAATCTCACCGCTGGCCACTTGATTGAAATGCTGCGTGGAGGTTTCCTGTTCGATTCCTCCGCTATCATGTACACCAATGTGCTGTGGATAGTGTTGGTGCTGTTTCCACTCCATTTAAAGGAAACGCCCACCTATCGCAAGGTGTGCAAGTGGCTGTTTGTGGTGGTCAATTCCCTTGCCGTGGTGATGAACCTTTGCGACTGCGTGTATTTCCAATACACCTCGCGCCGCACCACCAGCACCGTGTTCAGCGAGTTTAGCCACGAGGGCAACCTTGCCGGCATCTTCGGCACCGAGCTGATTCGCCACTGGTATCTTCTGCTGATAGGCGTGGTGCTGATTTATGCCCTTTGGCGACTTTATCTCTCTCACAATTTGAAGCGACATACCATTTGCTGGTGGCGCTACAGCCTTGCCACACTGGTATCGATATTGCTGATGGTGCCTTGCATTCTTGGTGGTATGCGTGGCGGTTTGGCACACTCCGTTCGCCCCATCACGGTTAGCAACGCCAACCAGTATGTGAACCACCCCACCGAGGCTGCCATTGTGCTCAACACGCCTTTCTCGCTTATTCGTACCATCGGTAAAAATGTGTTTGAGGAACCGAAATATTTCACCGACGAAAAGCAGATGCTCTCTTACTACTCCCCAATCCATCAGCCCGCTCCAGGCACGGTGATGAACAAGAAAAATGTGGTGGTGCTGATTGTGGAGAGTTTTGGGCGTGAGTATATAGGTAGTTTGAACCGTGATTTGGACGGTGGAAAATACCGTGGCTACACTCCGTTCGTTGATTCCTTGCTCACCCATAGCCTCACATTTGAATACACCTTTGCCAATGGACGCAAGAGTATCGACGCCATGCCCTCCACGCTGTCGAGCATTCCGATGATGGTGGAGCCGTTTTTCCTCACGCCAGCGTCGATGAACGACCTCACAGGCCTTGCCGGTATGCTCCACGACAAGGGCTATTACAGCGCATTTTTCCACGGCGCGCAAAACGGTTCGATGGGCTTTGAGGCGTTTGCGCGCGCCACAGGCTACGATAAATACTTCGGCCGCACCGAATACAATGCCGACCCCAAAGGCGGTGGCGATGCCGACTTCGATGGCATGTGGGCAGTGTGGGACGAACCCTATCTGCAACATGTGGTGAGAATGGTGAACGGCTTCAAGCAGCCTTTTGTGGCTTCGGTGTTCACGGCATCGTCGCACCACCCCTTCAAGGTGCCGGAGCAGTACGCCGCCACCTTCAAGGACGAGGGCGGACAGCCTATCCACAAGTGTGTGCGCTACACCGATATGGCGTTGCGTAAATTCTTTGAGGCGGCAAGCAAGCAGCCGTGGTATAAGAATACGGTGTTTGTGCTCGTTGCCGACCACACCAACCAAAACACCCACCCCTACTACAAAACCGACCAGGGATTATATAGCATACCTATCATCTTCTACACGCCCGACGGGTCTTTGGAAACTGGCGTGAAGCAAGGCATAATAGCGCAGCAAATCGATGTACTGCCCACACTCATGGGCATGTTGGGCTACGATAAGCCATACATAGCATTCGGTTGCGACTTGCTCCACACTCCAGCCGTACAAACTTGGGCATTCAACTACAACAACGGTGTGTATCAATACTTCAAGGGCGATTTCCTGCTCCAGTTCGACGGTCAGAAAACCAAAGCGCTCTACCGTTTCAAAACCGACCCGCTGCTTAAGCAAAACCTCGCAGGCAAATTCCCCAACCAATCCCAACTTGAAAATGAACTAAAATCCCTCATCCAGCAATATATGCACCGCATGACCACCAACACCCTAATAATGAAATAAATAAAAAAAAGAAGTTAGAGATATTGCTCTAACTTCTTTTTTGCTCAAATCGGTTATTAGGACTTGTGGCATACGGCCTAATGACCGATTTGGGTTTAATCTAATATTTATTCCTTTGGCATGAGTTGTTTTACTTTTGCCTCGATAACTGCCTCTATATTGTTTTCGGGCAGTTTCATCCATTCTTGGAGTTCTGCTTTTTGTTCAGGGGTGAGCGATTCTTCAGTTTTTTCCATTGATTCTTCAATGTTCTTAAACAGAGGATCGGTTTCCAGAGCGGCAAGGTCTTGAATCGATTCGCACGCTTCAAATTTAGCTTTGATATAATTAATCACTGCTTTCACGTAAGCCACATTGTCGCCAGTGTTTACGGGAACTTTGATTTCTGTTTTGGCTTTGGGTTGGGTTGTCTGTGCCGATTGTGCTTGAGCGAAAAAGGCCACGAATGCCACCATGCACACCGCAATCATCATTTTAAGTTTCATAATCAGAATGTTTTGTTGGTTATAAAATAAAGTGCAGCAAAAAGCTACTCCATCCACAAAACTACAAAATTTCCCCCACCCACCAATAAAAATCTCATAAAAAAATATCAACAATCCCCCACCTCTCTCCTATTGAATAATAGAATATTAAAACTAATACATACCATTAGAACCGTCCCTTTGGTATTAAAAAGGGTATGTGCTGAAAATATTGTGGAAACTGGAAGCCGTTGGAAACGGTTGATAATGGTTAACTCCATGCAAGCGAATGAAGCTCCGTAGGAGCGAATGAGCGCAGCTTGGAGATAGTGCTAAAGAGAGGGTGAGCCTCGTAGAGGGTCGGTTATGGTTGATACCATTGATGCTATCACTACCGACCGTCTCCGACGCTCGCTACTATATTTGGACCTTTCTCCAAGCTGCGCTCGCACAGCGAGCTTGCATGGAGTTAACCACAATATGCCGTTTCCAACGGCTCAAATGTTCACTCTTTCGCCTTTGGCATATTTCCAATACATTAATAATTAACGATAGTTTTTTTACATAATATAAAAGCGATGAAAAAAGAGTTTTTACACAAATAAGTTCCGAAAAGTGTAGTGACAGCACACTTTTCGGAACTTATTTGTGTAAAAATGGTGATTTTTACGAAATTTTGGGTAGAAGGGTGGCTGACGATTCTTTCTTATTTTTCACCGTCTTTTTGATATACAAACCATTAGAACCGTCCCTTTGGTTGGTGGTTGGGGGATTATTCGAGGATGTAGGTGATTTGGCCGAAATCTTTTTTGTGGGCGTTGGTGGAACCTTTGAGGATGGAGGGTTGCGTAATTATCTTTTTGCTAACTAAAATGTCCATCATGTCCCACATCACTTCATGATATAGGATTACTTTGGCTAAATTTTCGTTGGTTAATTGATATTTTGTCATGAAATCGGCTGAGTGCTGATTCACGCATGATGCAAGTTTGGCTATGATGTTGTCGCTGATTTTAACGATGGGGCTATCGCTGCTTTCGTTGATGATAGGAATAATCACCTCGCCCTGTTCGTTTACGAGTCCCCACTCCTTGCTCTTTTCTATCAAATCGGCGCTTACTATTTTTTTATATTTCCCGTATTCTTCGATAAATTTGAAAATCGTTTTACTTCCAAGCCAGTAGGATAAAGAGTCCGACCATGTTTGATAAAAAATCTTATCAAATTTACTAAAGCCATTTGTGCCGTAGGATAGTCCATTTTGGCGTTTGTCGTATAGTGCCCAATATGCGCCTTTCCATGTGGCATTGTTGGTGAGGCTGTCGGGCGATGGCAACTGTTTTTTCCAAATTTTACCGTCGAGAATGTAGGAGAAAACAAGGCTGTATGCGTTTTTCGCTAAATTTCGTTTCTTCAGTTCCGATAAAAACGCGTGCCATTCGTTTTCGCTCATTGCGTATGCCGATTGGGCAATAGTTTTACTCAAAGTTCGTATTGATTTCGTCTGCTCCTCATCAAATATGGGCATGATGGTTTTCAATACATTATTTTCCTTTTCAATCAATCCACCTATTTGTAGAAGCAGAATCTGACTTTCGGTGACAGGAACGCCTGTTGCTTTCAATTCCTTGAAACTCATAGGAGTGCGCAGAGTGTGGAGAAGTTCCCAATTATTGTCGCTTTCCACATATTGTGAAGGATCGTAAGATTCGTATGAGCAAAATGCTACGGTTTCGCACTCATTATACGGACGTATTTTTGATGTCTGACCATAAACCGATACCCCCATCAAAAGAAATAATAAACCAATAAAATTTTTCATATAACATTAAAGTTTAATGCAAATTTAATGATTTTATCATTCCCATTATATATAATTTAATTGATTTTATAATTGATTTAACCCAAAATCAATCCCCACACATAAGATTAATATTATAGATGCAAATAGGGTGTGAAAATGCATTAAATTATTTTTTATGTAAAAAATAACGATAGAAATAGATACTCTATCCATTTAAATATCAGTTAAATAAAGTGATACACCATCAAAGGGACGGTTCTTTTGATGGTGTTTTTACATCAGATATACGGCACCACCATAGATAGATTTATAAATGGGATAAAAATAGCTAAATAATAAGGGCGTTAATAGGGTGAAATGTGTGTTTTTTGCAAAAATTGTGGAGAAAATAGATGTGGTATTATATTGAGTATTAGTTAGATAATTGTTGACACCATCAAAAGAACCGTCCCTTTGATGGTGTGGTCGTTGTCGAGCAGCCAATCGTCTATTTCATTAAGGATAGGCGAGGGTTCTTTGCCTTGCAAAGCGGCTCCGCCGATAAGGGACGTGTCATAGACGAGTCCCGATCCGAAGCAGACCTCGGCATTAAAGAGTTGGCAGGTGGCGAGTGTTTCATCGCTCTCGATAAGGTTGATAATATTGTACGGCATCAAGTTGTCTCCGCCCCACGGCATATATGCGAGATGTTCATCCACGGGTACCGGGGTGATCATCTCCGCATCCTCCTTGAACACCGTGGAGCTATCGACCTTGAAGATAGCCTTGGCGTTGATGCCGAGAATATTCTCGATTGAGTTGAAATGAATAAAGTCCATATCTTGCTGTAATTTTCAGCAAAGATATGGACCTTATGCGGTGTCTGAAAAGACGCGATATTACTATCGATTAAAAATAATATCGGATATAGATTTTTTTAATCTTCCACCTGATTCTAAAGCTACCCCTATACCTGATAATCTAACCAAATTATCTATAAATGTCTCTTGAGTTAATCGTCCCTCCAAATATAATGGGTTATTGGGGAAATTAAACCTAAGAACATCTCGTTTATGTTCATCGGTCTGAATGAAAATTGTGTAATTTCCAGTTAATGTATTATTGTTTGTCCTCAATAAAGCATTGCCAGATATTGCAAAAGCATTTGAGGTTACAAAATCGTCATCAATAGAATAGGTCTTTAACTCAATTACAGGACCTAATGATTTGCCGCTTTCATCAACAATGGAAAGAATGACATTTTGAGAATTGTGTAATATTAACGCTGCGGCTGCTTGATAATTTACATCTGTTTGTTCGGATTTAGATGTCCCTATTGATTTTAATCTCCATCCTGCAATTAGTTCATCTTGCCCATAGCATAAAATGGGCAATGTGAATATAAGAAATAATATGAATATACTTTTTTTCATATAATTAAGGTATTGTATCTATTGCACAGTTAATTATTAGAAGTGAATCTCCATTTTCACATACAACAGTATCGAAATATTCCGGGTGTGCAGGGTCGTAACCGTCATTCCACGGGATATTTTCTTCTGACCCCGCATTGTTACTACATGAGAGTAAGGTCATAGCAAGCAGTGATATGAAAATTAGATGCTTCATATCGCAAAGTTAGCGATTTTCAGCGGATTGCACAAGTTCTCAAAGAAAAACTTCGAGACCGTTGATTTGGAAGATGCAGCAATCTCTGATTTTGCGCATCTCGCTGGAGTTGAGCAACTTGACGTCGCGCCAACCTCCGTAAAAATCATAACGGAGCGATATGCAGTTGGATAAGTGCATAATCGAGCCGTCGGACTTCCACACAAGGAGGTTAACGGGGTCGCCGCTGTTGAGCATCGTGCGAGCGGTGGTTATGCACCATCAAAGGGACGGTTCTTTTGATGGTGTGTGTGATGGTGTTTTTATTTCAGATATACTGCACCACCATAGATAGATTTATAAATGGGATAAAAATAGCTAAATAATAAGGGCGTTAATAGGGTGAAATGTGTGTTTTTTGCAAAAATTGTGGAGAAAATAGATGTGGTATTATATTGAGTATTAGTTAGATAATTGTTGACACCATCAAAAGAACCGTCCCTTTGATGGTGCGACCGGAAGAACCGTCCCTTTGGCAACTCGTTGACCTGTTGACTTGGTTACCGGAAGATGATTTCTTTGATTACTTTGTGGCCGAGGGATTCGTTGATGCGGGCGATGAGGGTGGAGCGGGTGAGCATGAGTTGGTTGCGCAAAGGGGCGCTGCTGATGGTGAATGTGAGCACACCGTCTTTCACCGAGCGGTCGGTGGTGTAGCGGTTCACGCCCTGACCCACGAGGGTGGGCCACATAGCCAAAGCGCGCTGTTCGTCGAGGCGGACATCCAGTCGCTCCTGGCGTAGCACTTGGTTGATAATATCTCCAACTGATTGGGCACTTGTGCGTTTCATAAGCGTGTGGTGTTATTGATTTGAACGGTTGATAAGTGAGCAAACGCCATTTTCCACGCCGAACATGGCAAAATCGCCACTCACGCGGCGCACGATTTCGTCGAGGTGCGTGCGGTTGGTGTCGGTGATGAAAATCTGACCGAAACGCTCGTCCGACACCACTTCGATGATGCTCTCCACGCGCGAAGCGTCGAGTTTGTCGAAAATGTCGTCGAGCAGCAGAATCGGGGTCAATGCCGTATGCTCTTTCAGAAACTCAAACTGTGCCAATCGCAGTGCTATGGTGTAGGTTTTGCACTGGCCTTGCGAGCCGGTTTTGCGCATGGAGTGTTCGCCCAAAAGCAGTTCAATGTCGTCGCGGTGCACACCTCTTGTGGTGTAGCCTATAATGAAGTCGCGCTCGCGTGTGGCATTGAGGTGTTCGAGCATACTCCCCTCGTTGAGGTGGCTTTTGTAGAGCATTCTCACACATTCTCCATCGCCGGCAATGGCGTTGTAGTAGCGCATGAAAATTGGTTCAAACGCTTCAATCCACCGCTTTCGTGCCGCATGAATGTAGGTGGCGTGGGTAGCCATCTGGTGCTCCACGGTTTCGTAGAGTAGCGGGTCGCGAAACTCCTTTTTGATGATGGCATTTCGCTGCTCCACAGCCTTGGTGTAGGCAATCACGGCAGCCAGATATTCCTTGTCGCCCTGCGAGATAATCATATCCATAAGCCTGCGGCGCTCTTCGCCTGCGCCCCTGATAAGGTCCCAGTCGGCAGGCGACACCATCACCAGCGGCAGCAGCCCTATGTGTTGGCTCAGTCGCTTGTACTCCTTGCCGCCACGGCGCACCGTTTTCCGCTTTCCACGCTGCATACCCATCGACACATCTTCTTCGGCATCGTGGCGCGTGTATTTGCCTTGAAGCATCATGAAGTCGGCATCATGTGTGATTACGCTCGCATCGGTTTGCCCTGTGGAGCTTTTGCAGAAGCTCAGGTAATAGATGGCGTCGAGAATGTTGGTTTTCCCCATGCCATTGTTGCCAATCAGGCAGTTCACCTTAGGCGAGAACGTGAGCGTGGCTTCGCTGATGTTCTTGTAATTGAGTATGGAAATGCTATTGAGTTTCATTGCCACAAATATACTGAAAATAGTTGAAAGATATTACATTTTCCGTGCCCAATCCTTGTGTGTTCCTTTTTTCTGTATTACTTATCAAAAGGGCGAATATTGCCGAAATGGGGGTGATACGCCCGATTTTTTATCATCTATTTTTAGTAACTTAGCACCATTAATTATTGACCGACGACATGAAAAAGAATATATTTTCCATGATATGCGCTGTGGTCGTGTGCTGCTCGATGCTCACGGGGTGCGACCTGATCGACTACCACCCCTACGACACCAAAATTAGCGGCGCACACCACATCAACAGTAAAAACATCAGCCTGATAGAAGAGCGGTGCGCCAATCGCGACGAGGTGACATTTGCCGTAATCAGCGACACGCAACGCTGGTACGACGAGATGAAGGTGGCGGTCAACAGCATCAACGCGCGCACCGACATCGACTTTGTGGTGCACTGTGGCGACATGAGCGACTTCGGTGCCACCAAGGAGTTTGTGCTTCAGCGCGACATTATGCAGAGGCTCAACGTGCCTTATGTGGTGGTAATTGGCAACCACGACTGCTTGGGAACCGGTGCCGATGCGTATCGCTACATTTTCGGCGACATGAATTTCAGTTTCAACGCCGGCAACACGCATTTCGTGTGCCTCAATACCAACGCTCTGGAATACGACTATTCCGTGCCTATTCCCGATTTTGAGTTTATTCGCGCCGACAGGGAAAACATTCCAGCCAGCGTTACCCACACCGTGGCAGTGATGCACGCCATGCCACACTCCGAACAGTTTAACAACAATGTGGCAGAAATCTTCGAGCAGGAAGTGATGAAATATCCCACGCTACGATTCTGCCTGTGCGGACACGACCACAGCAGCAAGGTGCTCGACCTCTTTGGCGACGGCGTGAGTTATTACGAGTGTGGCGCAGCCAAGCGTAGGGAATATTTAGTGTTTACATTACATAAAGACGGAGGGCATAGTTATGAAGTGGTTAGATATTAAGAAGTTATCCTTGCGCGTGGTGCTTGCTACCGTGCTGTGCGCTGGTGTGCTGCCACTGCAAGCCCAGACACTCGCCCCCACCGACACCGTATCTGTCGACAGCACCGACAGTGTGCAAAGCCCCACACGTTATGAGCGGCGCATCGACAGGTATGTGCTGCGCTGGAGCAAACTTATCCCAAGCCACTCCACCCTGCAATACGCTGGCAGCATAGGTCTGATAAGCGCCGGCATCGGCTGGCATTATGGAAAAAATGCGCATTGGGAAACGGATTTGCTGGTGGGCTTCTTGCCCAAATACCACAGCCGTTCGGCACACGCCACATTCACCGTAAAGGAGCGTTACATACCTTGGCGCTGCCATGTGCACCCGCAGTGGACCATCGAGCCGCTCACCGCCGGTGCTTTCTTTAACACCATTTCGGGCGAGGACTTTTGGCGGCACCAGCCATCGCGTTATCCGAAGAAGTATTACGGTATGCCCACCAAACTGCGTTCCAACATATTCTTCGGGCAGCGATTGCGTTACAACATTCCGAACAGCAAGCGCATCATGCACCAAGCCATTTCGCTCTATTACGAAATCTCTACTTGCGACATCTACCTTATCTCAAAAATTACCAACAAAAGTTACCCCTGGAGTAAAACCCTTTCCCTCGCCATCGGCATCAAATGGGATATGTAGGATTTTTAGAAATTAGATGTTAGAAATTAGATGTTAGAAATTAGATTTTTTTATAGCCTCTAAACTCCAAATTCTAATTTCTAATTTCTAACCTCTAATTTCTTCTTGTGGCAAATAGTAAGGGAAATGGGGTGGAAAATGGATTTTTTTTAGGATTTATTTGGATAGTAGTGGCGTTTTATACACGGCTCTTTCATTTAACTTTGGTGTTGTTTAGCAACTGCTTGAATAAGTAGCATTTACCCAAGTCTAATCTGTGGAATATATAGAAACAGTTTTGTTGGGTGTTATTGAGAGTTGCTTCTAACCGACTAATACTCATGGATATTGAAAATTCAAAGCATTTTTAAATGAAAGAGCCGTGCGTTTTATACAAAAAATATCAATAATTCTTTGAAATTATAAATTAATTAGTTTACTTTTGCAAAAAGAAGTGGTGTTGATAGCTACGATATTGTGCCGTTTGTGCTAAATAGCCTCGCTATATGCTTCTTTTTTTACCGTTCTCGAAAACTTGTATATAATAACATATAACACTTACGAACATGCTAAAAAGACGACTTTTCTTACTTTTGGCTGTGCTGTTGCCTTTGTTGGGCTTTGCACAAGCTAAGAGTGTGCCGTACTTCTCTCAGATTGGTGGTACGAGCAAACTTGATGCCGATTGGACAGTGTATAATGTCAATGGCGATGAAAAAACTTGGATCAACGATGCCTCGTCAAGTAATTATAGCAGTATTACTGCCGTGAAGGTGACCGCCGGGGCAAAATACCTTTACAACACTAAAGCCGATGCCAACGACTGGCTGGTGTCGCCTGCCATTCATCTTGAGGCAGACAAGGAATACAAGGTTTCGTTTTATGTGAGAACGGCTAGTTCTTATAATAAAGAGAGTCTGCGACTGGCTGTGGCAAATGCCAACACAGCCGATGCGATGGCTACCAAGAGCGAAACACTTCTTGATTTCCCAGAACTTATAGAAAAGACTTTCGTTAAGAAAAGCGTAGTGTATGTGGCCAGAGAATCAGGCGACTACTATTTCGGCTTGTATGAATACAGTAAGAAAGACTTATATAATGTGTTCGTAACGGCTTTCTCTGTGGCAGAGAACATTACCACTCCAGCCCCTGTTACTGGCCTTACCGCCACTGAAGGTGCCAACGAGGCAATCACCGTGGATTTGAAGTGGACTTTGCCAACCAAGGACGAAGACGGTAAAGACCTCACCACCCCACTCACAGGCGTGGAAGTGTATCGCGATGGCACTTTGGTGAAGACACTTGAAGGAACAGCCACAGCATGGCAAGACACCGAGGCTCAAGGCTTGGCTTCAGGTTTCCACACCTACGAGGTGAAAGCGCTGCTTGGTGCCGCCAAGAGTGCTGCTACCAGCGTGACCACCAAATATGTGGGTCCGATTGCTCCACAGGCTCTGCCTTATACAGCCGACCTTTCAAGTGCTGAAAATGTTGATGCCTTCTTCACCCAATATCACGGTCCAAAGAGCACACAGACAGCAGTTTGGAACTTCAAAGCATCACCATACATTGGCAACAGTTTGAACCTCTCCACCACCAAAAACCTTGTGGAAGACGAGTATTTGGTAACTCCACCACTCACCGTGGAAGAAGCTGGTGCCTATAAGGTGACTTTAGATTTTCAAGTGGGCTACTATGGTGGCGAAAAACTTGAATTAGTGTTGGGTAAGGGCAAAACTGCCGAAGAACTGAACATCCCTGTGCAGACCATCACCTCATTCAAGAGTTCAAGAAGCAAATATGAGATTTATGTGCAGATTCCTGAAGGTGGCAAGTATTACCTCGGTTTGCACGCTTGCAGCGAGAATGTTCCTACCTACGGCTGCTCTTACAAACTCTATGGCTTGAACGTGGAAAAAACCGCTATCGTTCCCGTACAAATCACCGACCTTGCAGCCGTTCCATTCGCCGACATGACCAACAATGTGACCCTTACTTGGACCAACCCAAGCAAGACCAACATCGGCACCGACCTCGCCGCTCTCACAAAAGTGGAGTTGAAGCGAAATGGCGAAGTGGTGAAGACTTTTGTATCTCCAGCAGTGGGTGACTCAATGAACTACACCGACAATGTGCCTTCTTCTGGCTTCTACGAATATCAAGCGCTTGCTTACAGCGAAGGTGGCGTGGCAGTGGGCAAACCTACTACCGTGAGAACCGCATGGGTAGGCGACAACACCCAAACTCTGCCATACGAATTTAAGTTCAACGACCCTGACCAATGGGCATTCTACTCTGTGGTTGACGCCAACAAGGACGGCTACAGCTGGACTTACAGCAATGGCACAAGTTACAGCAGCGGCTGCGCTGTAAACGACCACTCAAAGATGACCGAGTACAGCTCATGCAACGACTATTTGATTACCCCTCCATTCGATATCAAGCCCGGTTACTACCGCTTCATCTACAGTTACAACGGCAAGGGCGCATCGTTTAAGGTGGGCACCGTGAAGAGCGCAAGTGATCCAGCAGCCAGTTTCAAGCAGTTCCGCGATGTGGACTACATCAAGGACTATGGCTACACAGTCGACACTTGCATCGTGAAGATTGAAGAAAGCGGAAAGATGTACTTCGCATTCCAGGACTACAGCATCGCTTCTTCATCAGGCACCAACAAACTCTATCTCAAAGACATTAAGATTGAATACACTCCAGTAGTGCCAGAAGTGGCAGAAGGATTGACCGGCACAGCCGCTTCCGACCAGTCGCTCAGCGCAACCCTCACTTGGGTGAACCCAACCAAGACCAATATCGAAGGTATCGCTCTCGAAACCATCACCAAGGCTGTGATTTTGCGCAACGGTGAGAATGTGGGCGAGGTGACCGAAGGTTTGAAACCTGGTTTAATTTCAACTTGGACCGACAACACCATCAAGACTCCTGGTCAATACACCTACAGCGTGGAAATCTACAACGCAAACGGTAAGAGCGAACACGCAGCACCAAGCGTGCTTATCGACTGGGTGGGCGGAGGTCTGCCATTGCCTTACAGCGTGAACGTGAACGATGGCAGCGACAGTTGGAGAAATTGGACTATCGTGAACGCTAACAACGACTTCCGCACCATCGCCGGTGAAAAGTATGCTACCACTTGGGAAGTGTCGAGCAACTCTATCTATTACAACTCTGGCAAGGTGCAGGGCGACGACTGGGCAATGTCGCCACGCCTCCAATTCGAAAACGGCTCACACCTGACCGTGACCATTGAATCATACGCATCACAAGCCGACAACGATGTAACTTGGGATTTGGCAGTGGCTCAAGCACTCGACCACACCAAGATGGCAACTGTGAAGACTATCACCACAGCAGCTACAGCATCATCAAGTTCAAAGGCACAAACCGATGTGATTCAATTCAATGTCACCGACGAATCACTGCCAACTCTCGTAGAGGGTGAAGGCGGCACTACCCCTGTGGTGAATGTGCTTCCTGGCGTGAACGTGATTGGTTTCCATGCCAACGCTATTGGCGAAATCCACGTGAAGTCGATTTCGATTGAGAAGATGACCTCTACCGGCGTAATCGACGTGACCGACGCTAAGAAGATGATGAACATTGCAGGTGGCGTGCTCAGCATCGACGATGCAAGCGAAATCGCCGTTTACGATATTCTTGGCCGCAAGGTGGCTGAAAGCCGTGGCGGTGGATCTATCGACCTCAATGGTAAATCAGCAGGTGTGTATGTGGTGAATGCCGTGGTCAACGGCTCACGCATTTCTGCAAAGATTTCAAAATAAATCTTCGCAATGAAGTGATACACAGAGACTAAATAAAATCTCCGAAACAGCGTCCTCTTCTGGCAAAACAGGAGGGACGCTATTTCGTTTTTTATCCCCATCTATTTTTAGATTACTATTCCAACTAATTAACGATATGAGAAAGTTATTTAAATGTGTGTCGGCAGTGGCAGCAATGTTGCTTCTGACAGCCACTTCGGCTTATGCCGGCTCTGATGTGCTTGCCACCAAGCACGGACCGGAATCGAAGTTGAGACTGAACCGACCAGCCGCCAACGCTGTGCCAGAGGCGAATCCTCGAAAAGCCGTGAGCGTGGCGAATGTGAATCCCGCGGCTACCACCGTGGCGAAAGTGCCGGGCAGCAACACCGTGCTGTGTGGCGTGAAAGTGTACGACGACGCTTGGGCACCTGATGGTGCCACCATCGATGCCGGTATCTACACCGTGGAGGCGAAGGAGAACGGCAGCATCAAGAGTGTGAAGGAGAGCAAGGAATGGATGTACACCCGCTCCGCCATCAAAATTGGCAGCACCTACTATGTGCTTTCCTCAAACTTTACGGGCGAAGTCAGTTATTACAGCAACTATTCCACCTCCACTTGGTTTAAGGGAAGCGGTAGTGAAATCGACGCTGTGAATGTGGCAACCGACCTTACCCTCGACCCAACAACAAACAAGGTGTATGGCTATTTCTACGACGAGCAGATGGGCGACTACACCCGCTTCTGCGAGTTTAGCATCGCTCTGGGCGAAGCCACTAAGATAGCCGATGCCGACCGTTCGGTGTATGCCATCGCCTGCAACAAGTATGGCGACCTCTACGGCGTGGGCAGCACTGGCGTGTTCTATAAAATCGACAAACAAACAGGTGCGCAAGTGCCTGTCGGACGCACTGGCTTATATCCTGTGGACCGCAACTCAATGACGTTTGACGATGCCACAGGCCGCCTGTATTGGGCTGCCACCTACGAAGGTGTTGTAGATGGCAAACGCAAATGGGTTTCGGCGCTTTACGAAATCAATATTCACACAGGCAAACTCACAAAAATCAAAGATTTGCCCGGCAATGCAAGTTTCTCTGGTTTGTTTGCCATGCCTTACTCTACCCCACTCACTGCGCCACGCGCTGTGACCGACATTTCGGTGAATTTCGCTAAATTCGGCGAAACTTCGGGCGACATCACTTTCACTGCTCCTACGCAGAATGTGGACGGCTCAAACATTACTGGCAATATCAGCGTGATTGTGAACAAGGCTGGTACCGATACCGTGGTGGCTGGCATTGCTCCGGGTGCCACCCACACCATGCCTAACGTGACATTCGCTCCTGGTTACCAAACACTGAGTTTCACCACTGCCAATGCTGAATATCAAGGTGAATTGGCATGGCACAAGGTGTATGTGGGCGAAGATGTGCCGGGTACTCCTACAAATGTGACGCTGACCAACCAAGACGGCAAGGCTGTGCTTTCATGGACGCCTGCCGAACTGGGCTTGAACGGTGGCGAATACAATAAGAGCGAGGTGGCTTACAAGATTGTGCGCTTCCCCGATGAGGTGGTGGTGAGCGATGCCTGCAAGGCTACCACTTTCACCGACGAGAAATTGGGCGTAGGCAACAATGCTTACTACTATGAGGTGTCGGCGTTCACTGCTAAGGGTGCGAGCCCTGCCGCCCAAAGTAATAAGGTGACTTTCGGCGAAGGCTACGCTGTGCCATTCGTTGAGGGATTCGACACTAAGGACGCGTTCGACCTCTGGACGGTGTTCGACCTCAACGGCGGATCCACTTGGGAATACGATGCCACAAGCAAGAGGGTGTATTATAAATACGACCAAAGTCCCGACAAGAAACCCGGCGACGATTGGATGATTTCACCACGAATTGCCTTGAAGGCTGGTGTCACTTACCGTTACAGCATGTTTGCGCGCGTGTATTCCGCCAAGTATCCAGAAAACTTCAAGGTGCTGCTCGGAACCGATGCCAATCCTGCTGCTATGACCACCGAACTGCTCAAGCAAGAAGATTACAAGAATGCCACAGGCGAGAAACTTCAACAAACATTCACTGTGCCAGCCGATGGCTATTACCACTTGGGCATCTATGCTTATAGCAATCCTTACATGTATCGTTTCGACATCGACGATGTGGCTATCGACATTCTTGACAACAACGCTCCTGCGGCAGTTTCCGACTTTAAGGTGACTGCTGGCGACAAGGGCGCACTCACCGCTACACTCACGATGACCGCTCCTTCCACCGACACCAAGGGTGGCAATTTGAGCGAACTCACCACAGTGAATGTGTATCGCGAAGGCGAACAGTCGCCTGCTCATAGTTTTGTGAATCCAGCCCCTGGCGCAAACCTCACTTGGACCGACAACACTATCACCAAGGCTGGCGTTTACACCTACCGTGTGGTGCCTGCCAACTCTGCCGGTAGCGGTGCCGAGGTGGTGGCTTCGGCTTTCGTGGGCGTGGACAAGCCCGGCGCACCTCGCAATTTGAAACTTGTGGACCAAGACGGCAACGCAGTGCTCACTTGGGACGCTCCTGAGGTGGGCAGCAATGGCGGCTACATTGATGTGTCGAAACTCTATTACCAAGTTTGGCGTTACGACAACTACACCAAACTTGCCGACTCGCTGACTGTGACTAATTACACCGACGACAAGGTGAACGCCACCAGCCAAACGCTGATTGATTATGTGGTGTTCCCATTCATCGAGGGTGTGCGTGGCGATTATGCGCTGAGCGAGGCTGTGATTTTCGGTAAGGCCTACAAGGCTCCACTCACCGAAACATTCCGCAACAGCGACATGAACTACTATCCTTGGGTGACCGAGAGCGACAAACTGATGCAAAAGAGTTGGACGCTCGAATCAAGCGCTGCCAATCCTGTTGCCACCGACCAAAACGGTGACGGTGGTTTCGCCGCGTTCCACTCTGTGGGCGAAGGCGTGGGCATACATGCGCGCTTCAGTTCTCCAAAGATTGATATTTCCGACCTCGAAAATCCTGAATTGAGCTTCTGGATGTATCACTCACACATCGACAGCATCAACACCGCCGAAAGCATCGAGATTGAAGTGAAAAACGGTGCCAACGGCTTTGAGAAGGTGGAAGGTGCGAAGTGGATGCGCGACAATGGCACCACAGGCTGGCAACGCCACACCGTGTCGCTCGCAGGTGTGAAGGGTGCTAAAAACCTTCGCATTGCGTTCGTTGGCACTACCGATGGCGGACAAGATGTGTATATCGACAATGTGGCTATCGCCAACGCCACCACCACCGACCTTGAAATTACCACATTTGCCGCTCCACGTCGCATTGCTCGTGGCGAGAATGTCGCTTGCAGCGTGAAGGTGACCAACCTTGGCGGTAAGGCTGTGGGCAGCTACACCGTGGCATTGACCGATGCCGATGGCAAGCAGTTGGCTACCGAATCGAAGGGCAGCATCGCCAGCGGTGAGCAGCAAATTGCTTCGTTCAGCGTGAAATTCGACAAGGTGGCAACCGTGAAACTGACTGCCACAGTAAGTTGCGAAGGCGACCAAAAGGCCGACAACAACACCGCCACCGCCACTACCAATGTGGTTGAGCCAGTGATTCCTGTTCCTACAGGCTTGAAGGTAACCAATGAAGACGGCTTGTTGGACTTCGAATGGAAGGCTCCCGACGAACGTGGCGCAGTGACCGACAGCGTCGAGACCTACGAAGATTTCGCCATCGACAATATCGGCGAATGGACAATGGTGGACCGCGACTACGACTTCACCTATCGCATCAATAAAGATCTTGAAACCTATCCCAACGAGTCGGATCCTAAGGCATTCCAAGTGTGCAATGCAAAGAGTCTGGGTATCGACATTTGGCCTGAAGGCACTCCACACTCTGGCAATAAGTTCTTCATGGCTATGGCAAACATCAGTTATGTGAACAACGACTGGATGATTTCGCCACAGCTCAACGGCACCTCACAGGTGATTTCGTTCTTTGCCAAGGCGTTCACCACCCAGAAAGGCACCACCGAGCGTATGCGTGTGCTCTACTCAACCACCGATACCGACCCTGCACACTTCGTGCAAGTGAGCCGTGGCGACTACATCGAACTTCCAGAAACGTGGACCGAATACAGTTTCCGTCTGCCTGAAGGTGCGAAGTATTTCGCTATCAACTGCGTTTCGCCAGGTGGCAAGCAGTCGTTTGCGCTCTTTGTCGACGACCTCACATTCAACGACCTCACCGTGCCAGTGCTCAAACTCAAGGGCTACGAAGTGTATCGCGATGGCCACCTTATCGGAACAACCGTAGAGCCATGCTACAGCTATGCGTCAAGCTACGACTCGAAGTATGCTGTCCGTGCCGTTTACGACAAGGCCATCAGCGCATTTAGCGAGGAAGTGGAAGTGAAGGTGAGTGGCATTGACGATGTGATGGCAGGCAAAACTGTGGAAAGCGTGACCTACGTCAACACCCTCGGTGTGCAATCCACCACCCCATTCAGCGGTGTGAACATCGTGGTCACCCGCTACACCGACGGCACCACCGCCACCACCAAGCATATCCAAAACTAATCCCCCACAGGGAATAGCCCCCCATAATTAATCCCCAAAAAGAACAGCCCCATTTCCTCTGTTCTTTTTGGGGATTATTTACAATTATCACTACGTTGTTACTGGGACAATTTGTATATTATTACCCTAATTTTTCTAAAGTAGGGGCAGAAATGAATCATTTTCTTTCTAAAGTAGGGACAACAACCAGTGGTTTTTCGTTGTTATTTTGTTATTTGATAAATGGTGCACTTTCTTATGTGTGGTGATGGCTTAAAAATCTTGTTTTCGTGCATATTTGGTCTTGAAAAAATCTTGTTTTCGTGCAAAAACGTGCTTAAATATTTCTTGTTTTCGTGATTTAGAATATATTTTCACCTGAAAATCAGTCATATAACTAATTAGAATATAAAAAGAAGGATATATAATCAATGGAATTGATATACAAGTTGTCCCCTGTAATCATTTAGTGAATGATTGAAAAAATCCCGTAGGGATTAGATGTGTGTAGGCAGGTATGCAGCGAAGGTTATGCGA
>SAMEA104315424__coassemble_514_pt1 | contig 29728 bp, 22 predicted proteins | sample SAMEA104315424__metabat2_low_PE_030 | metagenome-assembled genome bin SAMEA104315424 (sample SAMEA104315424) | gut metagenome | biome: Monkey gut; feature: monkey-associated habitat; material: faeces | place: China | collected 2013 | reverse complement strand
ATACCTGCCTACACACATCAAATTCCTAACGGAATTTCATCGCATCTTCTTCGGGGCAACTTGTAAAAAATCGGGACTGCCTGATGATGAGGCAATCCCGATTTTCGAGTATTTAAGGAAATGTATGTAAAATCTTACATTTTATGCGCGAGGAAGATTAATCGATTTCTTCGTCAGCTTCGTAGCCACCCATTTCGCGGATAGCGTTCTTGAGCATCACGTACTGTTGGAAGAGGTGGTTTACAGGCACTTCATCAACGGTGTAGTCGTGTTGTGGGCTCTTCAAGAAGAAGCTCAAGAAGCGTTGAGTGCCCCAGCGGCCAGCACGGTGTGCGAGGTCGATGAGCAAGCAGAGGTCGAGGCAGAGAGGTGCTGCGAGGATAGAGTCGCGGCAGAGGAAGTTGATCTTAATCTGCATTGGATAGCCCATCCAACCGAAGATGTCGATGTTGTCCCAACCTTCCTTGTTGTCGTCGCGTGGTGGGTAGTAGTTGATACGCACCTTGTGGTAGTAGTTGCTGTAGAGGTCTGGTTGTTCTTCACCCACGAGGATAGATTCGAGAGTAGAGAGCTTCGACACTTCCTTGGTGCGGAAGTTTGCAGGTTCGTCGAGCACGAGACCGTCGCGGTTACCGAGAATGTTGGTAGAGAACCAGCCGTTCAAGCCGAGCATACGAGTGCCGATGATTGGAGCGAAACCACTCTTTACCAAAGTTTGGCCTGTCTTGAAGTCCTTACCTGCGATAGGCAATTTCTTAGCTTCTGCGAGTTCCCACATAGCTGGAATATCAACGGTGGTGTTAGGAGCACCCATCACGAATGGGCAGTCTTCCATAAGTGCTGCATAAGCGTAGCACATAGATGGAGCCACGTGTTCCACATCGTTAGCCTTCATGGCTGCTTCGAGAGCTGCCACTGTGCCGTGATACTTCATATCAGGAGCAACATAGATTTCAGTTGATGCAGCCCAAAGAACCACTACGCGTTCCACACCGCTTTCTTTCTTGAAGTTGCGGATGTCTTCGCGGAGTTGTTCAACCATATCCCAGCGGTCTTTGCATTGCTTCACATTGTCACCGTCAAGGCGCTTTGCGTAGTTGTGGTCGAAAGCGGCCTTCATAGGCTTGATGGCGATAAGCTCATCCTTCACTGGTTCGATGTCTTTTTCTTTGAGCACGTGTGCGTTGAGAGCACTTTCGTAAGCGTTAGCTGGATATACGTCCCAAGCTGTGAACACGATATCGTTCAATGATGGCATCGACACGATTTCGTTATATTTCAGATATTTCTTGTTTTCGCCACGGCCAACACGAATCTTATCGTATTGAGTCATAGAACCTACTGGCTTGCCAAGACCCTTGCGAGTCATCAAAACGCCAGTCATGAAAGTGGTGCTCACTGCACCAAGGCCAACTACCATGATACCAAGTTTACCAGTAGCTGGTTTTGCTGTTGCTGTTGCCATAATAATTAATGTCTATTATAAAACGTTTATATTCAATTTTTATTCAACTTTCGCTTCAAAAGTGGAAAGTCGTACAAATGTAGTGCCTTTTTTTGAATTGAAAAACTTATTAATGTGAATTTATAGTTAAGTATTGTTGAAAATACGCTTGTTTATATAATTTCTGTTAATGATGCTACTCCTGTGTGTTGCTATGTTAATTTTTCATAATCGCACCTCGGCTAAAAATCCCGATTTTCGCCAAAAACCAGCCCAAAATACCGAAAAAATTCCCTCAAAAAACACTTTTTTACATTTATACCATTTTATTTCGCTTTTCGACCAACACCCACAGTTCCCCCCCTCCTCAAGTGTGTCAGTCGGGGCTAACCATTAGAGGGAACTCAAAAAAGTGGACTTACGACGGAAAAAACGTGGCGAGTGTTGTGTATGTCGTGGATAATTCGCAAATTTGCATAGAGCGGTACAATCGCACGCTCGGCACGCTCACTTCGGTTGACGTCGGGGGCAATCGGGTGTGGAGCCTACTTGGCGAGGACGAGACGGAACGCGCCCCCTCTGCTGGGTTAGGACTGGCTGACGCTATTTGGGGAGAACAATTCTACGACTGGGTAGAACAAGATCTTTAGATATTAACAAATATGTGTATTTTTGATTTATATTTTTATATATGGAGCAAAAGTAGATATGCAAATGATAGAGGGTGTGTTTCTGACGGAATCATAGGATTTGCATTCCCTGCTATTTTCGCTTTATACGCGATAAATAAAGTTTTTATAACACTCTTCTATTACCAGATTTATCATAGTTTTTTTACATATGTTATAATTCTATGCATAATTCTGATACTCATTTATACTTATTATAAGCATAATGGTAGAGGTGAAAAAGTAATTGACTATTACGAAAAGTCAAAATACAACAAGTGGTATAATTTACTGCTTCTCCATATAGCGTTTGTCGTGTCTTATGTTTCAATATTTTTGCTCATAATTGAATTATTAGAGTAAAGCAGACCACTAAAATTACAGACGAAATGGCATTGGTTGAGTCCTTTAACCTGTTGGTTTGGGCATGGCTGACGCTCTTTTGGGGGAGCAATTTTACGATTGGATAGGTGATACGTTGTAATTCAAGTGACTATGAAGATATTTGATATATATTTTTATGCTAGTAGCATTCTCCGATTCGATGACGGGTCTGTCAGCTTAGGTGCCTTGGGATTTCTTTGGCCAAATATAATTATAGAATCGCTAATTGAGCACTTTTTCCAAAAATGGATGTTAATAAAAATATCTAATGGAGCCGGCTTTTGTCTCGTTGTTGTGATGACTTTTTTTGTGTTTCTTTACTATAAGCACAATGACCGAGGTAAAAAAATAATCGCTTATTACAAAGAGCATACTAAAATAGGCAAATGGTATTTCACCTTGTTCACATTGTTCTCCTACTACATTTTTTTTGCATTCGTTGGTGTGGGAGGTGAAAAAATAATAGATTCCCTTTTTATATAAGAAAAAAGTGAAGGATGAACAATTATACGATTGGATTGATGAAAATTTTTAAACAGGCAAAGAACCTCTTGGTTGGAACGACTGAGTTTTATTTTTATATCAATGGTAAAATTCAAGATGGAGGAAGTGAAGGTGGAAGTGTGTCCAGTGGCGCATTTGGATTCATATTTCCTATTGCACCAGCCTCGTTTGGAATATGCAAGGCGATTGGAGATTTTTATAATATTGAAATATATCCAAAGTATATCATGATAATGGTAATTTTCATTCTTGCCTGCATCTATCTGTTCTATCGGCGTAACGACAAAGGAAATAAAATATTCAGAAAATATGATAACAAAAAAATCAACAAATGGTATTATATACTGCCACTTTTTTTTGTAATACAGGCATCATTATCCTCGCTCATTATTTTACTTTGCTGACAGCAATCATGATACCTAATTAAAATTCATCTGGTTATATCCGCTTAGTATTTTTTTGGGGAGAGCAACTCTATAATTGGATTGAACAAGAATTCTAAAAAGTATTTTTTAATATTTATAATATGATGAAGATTATTAATTTGTATTTCTACACTTGGAGTAAGTATCTAAGCCCAAAGGGAAGAGGCCAGGCTACGATGGGCGCATCTGGTTTCTTCCCGCTCATTCTGGTATTGTGTTATATGGTCCATGACATCATTCATGCGTTTATATGGAGCGGTTTAGACATTCCGTCAGAATATCTAATAACTATAGGTGTTGTGCTAACTATACCTGTCTTTTTTTACTATTTGCGCAATGGTAGGGGCGAAAAAATAATAGATTATTACGAACAGAGCCATCTTTTTGACAAGTGGTGGGTTTATTCGTTGTCTTTTGGAGCATGTCTTGCCGTGCTTTTTGGATTGTTTTTCCTGTATTTATTTATCATAGACGACTTTAGTTAATATCACTTTAACGTGGCAATAAAATGGGCATGGTGACGGAAAAAACGTGGCGAGTGTTGCGTATGTCGTGGATAATTCGCAAATTTGCATAGAGCAATGCCGGATTTTAGATATGAATATGATGTGGATTATAAATTTATATTTCTATATAGGGTGTAAATGGAGATGGGACACTAACGACACAAGCGCAGGTGCACTCTTTTTTTTTATTCCAAGTTTCTTTATTGTGGCAATAGTAGACCATATTTATAACAAGTTGCTCTGCCATCACATGCCTGTACTATTTATGAATATAATAGCATGGTCTTTGGTGCTGTTGGTTTATATATTCTACAAATATAATGATAGGGGCGTTAAAATAATAGCCTATTACAATGAATATACCCAAATACGGAAATGGTATATTAATACAATTATAGGGATTGCCTATTTCTGCGCATTTTGCTTGATAACCTATTGCTCATTCAAGATTATAGACTGCATATTATGACATATCTCAGCAACAGGAAGGAGTGGGTGATAACCAAGAAAGATGTGGTGCTCTACAATCATTAAATATCAACGGAATCTCTTCATAAAATTTTAGTGTGTGCTTGAATTATGAAAGTAACGGATTTGATTTTTTTCGTATTTAGTAAAAGATATTCAGATGAAAAAGGGAGCATTTTTAATGCTGTGTCTTTTGGATTCAGTATTCCTGTGATATTCGCAACATATTTAGCGACTCACTTTGTTTGTGGTATTTTAAATACAGAAGAGAAGAATGTTCCATTTATATTAGAATTAGAACTGTTTATCAGCGTATTAATTTTGGCTCTGATTTTCTTTTACTATAAGCGAGGTGGAAAAGGAACACGGATAATTGACCATTATGAAAAAACGAAATACAACAACTGGTACTATCTGTTCATCATTCGCATGGCACTCATATTGTTATTCGCAGTCCTTTTTCTATTTATCGACCAATTGGCAGACTGGGGGCTTGACTGTTTAAACATCGGAGAAGGTTATGAAAAATTATAATGCGCTTAAAGTAACTAAATCAGTGTTGATGTATACATTTTATCGAATTGTAAATTACTATAACACAGAAGACAATTACAATATGACGCATCCAGAATATTCGTTTAAAGGAATAACAGGTGGTGGAGAAACCATGTTTTGGGATGCTCTCACCACCCATATAGTATTCGTGTTGTGTACCATTTGTGAAATATTCAACATTACATTGTTTCATCATCCATCTGAATTTTTTGTTTCGTGGGTTGCTCTAATTTTTATTAGACATCTTTTCACTCACAAAATACAAAATAAACTTTTACAAGGCTTTGATCAATGGCGGAAAGAAAACAAAGGTGATCCACATTGGAAGACAAAAGGCTATTTTGTCTTTTTCTTTCTTGCTTTCAATTTGGTAGAATTTGGTTTAATTATGGGATGCTATCACCACCTTATTGATTACTCACATTAGCAAATTATCAACGAGACAGGAAATATGACGATGCGCACCAATTTGGGTTAAATCTCCCGAAACGATAACGCCATAGCGTAGGGATATGCCTTTGACTTGTTTCCAATGCGTTGACACATTGGTATTTGCATTGAAACATGCCAAGGCGAGAGCACTGAAAAAGTCAGGAAATAGCAAATGTGGTAAAAATCTTGAATAGGCTTCAGCCGTTGGAAACGGCTAATCGTGGTTAACTCCATGCAAGCGAATGAAGCTCCGCAGGAGCAAATGAGCGCAGCTTGGAGATTATGCTAAAGAGGGTATGAGCCTCGTAGAGGGTCGGTTATGGTCAAGAACATGCTACCACGACCGACCGTCTCCGACGCTCACCGCTATATCTGATTTTAACTCCAAGCTGCGCTCGCAAGCGAGCTTGCATGGAGTTAACCACAATATGCCGTTTCCAACGGCTCTAAAATCTCTCAATAACGCCATAGCGTAGGGACATGCCTTTGGCATGTTTCGCTGCAAACAGCAATGTATCAGCACATTGGAAACATGCCAAAGGCATGTCCCTACGTTATGATGCGCCCGCCTATTGTGACATAAACCATCGCATCTGTAATGCAAAAGGGATTGGGGTATTTTTTTATTTGCGCTTTCGGATAACCTGATTTCTGAAGAGTGGTTTTTCGCCGAAGGCGAGCGGTTTTTATCCTTTTGGCGATGCCTCCGACCTCGCTTGGGAGGGCGGCGTTAGGGTTGTGGTGTGGCTGATTCAAGCTGCTTGAAATCAGACATGCCGCAGCACTAACGACAGGTGCGAAGCACTGGCATCGCCAAAAGGCTGTTTTTTTATGTTTTTGTTTCAGTTCCCCCCAGTATTTATCCACTGAACCGTTTTTGTTTCTGTGCCCCATGTATTTATAAAAAATCATGGTTTGCCACACATTAGAAATAAAAGTTTTTCGTAACTTTGTAGTTTGAAAGAAAATATAATAATTCAGCTACTCAATATGAACACTTTAGCTACAAAGTACGACCCAAAAGAGGTTGAAGATAAATGGTACAAGTATTGGACAGACCACGACTTGTTTAAGTCTGTTCCCGATGAGCGTGAGCCATACACCATCGTGATTCCGCCGCCAAACGTGACTGGCGTGCTGCACATGGGCCACATGCTCAACGAAACAATCCAAGACATTCTGGTGCGCCGCGCCCGCATGGAGGGCAAGAACGCTTGCTGGGTGCCTGGCACCGACCACGCATCTATCGCCACCGAGGCGAAGGTGGTGAACCGCCTGGCGCAACAGGGCATTCGCAAAAGCGACCTTACTCGCGACGAATTTTTGAAGCACGCCTGGGACTGGACCCACGAGCACGGCGGCATCATCTTGAAGCAGCTCCGCCGTTTGGGCGCAAGTTGCGACTGGAGCCGCACTTCGTTCACCATGGACGAAAAGCGTAGCAAAAGCGTGATTAAGGTGTTCTGCGACCTCTACGACAAGGGGCTCATCTACCGCGGATTGCGCATGGTGAACTGGGACCCTAAGGCTCAGACCGCATTGAGCAACGAAGAAGTGATTTACCGTGATGAGAAATCGAAACTCTATCACCTGAAATACTATCTTGCCGACCAAGAGAACGTCGACACCAGCGCCGAAGGCAACGTGGTGCACAAAGACGCTAAGGGCTACTACGCCGTGGTGGCTACCACTCGCCCCGAAACCATCATGGGCGACACCGCCATGTGTATCAATCCTAAAGACCCAAAGAACCAATGGTTGAAGGGTCACAAGGTGATTGTACCTCTGGTGGGCCGTGTGATTCCTGTGATTGAGGACCGCTATGTGGACATCGAGTTTGGTACGGGCTGCTTGAAGGTGACTCCTGCACACGACACCAACGACCACATGCTCGGCAAGACCCACAATCTCGAAACCATCGACATCTTCAATGCCGACGGCACCATCTCTGATCAGTCGCCTCTGTATGTGGGCATGGACCGCATGGACTGCCGCAAGCAGATTGTGAAGGACTTAGATAGCGCCGGTCTGCTCGACCACGTGGAAGACTACGAAAACAAGGTAGGCTACTCCGAACGCAACAGCGACACCGCCGTGGAGCCTCGCCTGTGTATGCAGTGGTTCTTGAAGATGCAGCACTTTGCCGACATCGCCCTTCCTCCTGTGATGGAAGACGCGCTGAAGTTCTACCCCGAAAAGTATAAGAACACATATAAAAACTGGCTCGACAACATTCAGGACTGGTGCATCAGCCGCCAGCTATGGTGGGGCCACCGCATTCCTGCCTACTTCCTGCCTACCGCCGACGGTGCCGACGAGAAATACGTGGTGGCGCCAACCCGTGAGGAAGCACTCGAAAAGGCTCGAAAGATGGAAGGCTACGAAAACATCACCGCCGAGGAACTCAAGCACGACGAAGACGCGCTCGACACTTGGTTCTCAAGCTGGCTGTGGCCTATCTCGCTGTTCGACGGCATCAACAACCCCGGCAACGAGGAAATCAAATACTACTACCCCACCGCCGACCTGGTGACCGGTCCCGACATCATCTTCTTCTGGGTGGCTCGCATGATTATGGCTGGCTACGAATACATGGGCGAGATGCCTTTCCGCCATGTGTATTTCACTGGTATCGTGCGCGACAAGCTCGGCCGCAAGATGAGCAAGAGCCTCGGCAACTCGCCCGACCCAATCGAACTGATTGAGAAATACGGTGCCGACGGTGTGCGCATGGGCTTGATGCTCGCAGCCCCTGCCGGCAACGACATCCTTTACGATGATGCGCTTTGCGAACAAGGCCGCAACTTCAACAATAAGATTTGGAACGCTTTCCGTCTGGTGAAGGGCTGGGAAGTGGCAGATATTGAGCAACCCGAGCACAGCCGCCTGGCAGTGCAGTGGTTCGACAATGTGCTCCGCAGCACCGAGGCTGAGGTGAAGGACCTGTTCTCAAAATTCCGCCTCAACGAAGCCTTGATGGCTATCTACCGACTGTTCTGGGAGGAATTCTCTGCTTGGTATCTCGAAGCTGTGAAGCCTGCCTACCAGCAGCCTATCGACCGCGCCACTATGGACGCTACGCTCCGTTTCTTCGACAGTCTGCTCCGCTTGCTCCACCCATTCATGCCATTCATCACCGAAGAGCTGTGGCAGCACATCGATGAGCGCAAAGATGGCGAGAGCATCATGTATGCGCCTATCAACCAAACTCCTGCCGAAGCCGACACCGATTTGCTGAAGGCGATGGAAGAGGCCAAAAGCATCATTTCTGGCGTGCGCAACGTGCGCTTGAGCAAGAACATACCTCAAAAGCAGCCTATGAATCTGATGATTGTGGGCAAATGGACCAATCCTTTCAAGAGCATCGTGGAAAAACTCGGCGGACTCGAAAGCATCACCGACGCTGATGCCAAAGACCCAGCCGCAGCAAGCTTCATGGTGAGCACCACTGAATACTGTGTGCCATTGGAAGGTGCCATCAATGTGGAAGAGGAAATCAAGAAGCTCCAAGCCGAACTCGACTACGCTATCGGCTTCTTGAAGAGCGTGGAGAAGAAGCTTAGCAACGAGCGTTTTGTTGCCAACGCCCCAGAGGCTGTGGTGGCAGCCGAGCGCAAGAAGCAAGCCGATGCCCAATCGAAAATCAAAACCCTCGAAGAAAGCATCGCCGCCCTCAAAAAGTAAACTCACACATCACCCATAACGCAAAGATAGCTGCCCCACCACAGGCGGCTATCTTTTTTCCTCCCCCACTTTATATGGGGCTAAAGCTCACACAGATCCCACAGATCTCACTGATTTTGCTTTTGATGATGTCAAATCTCACGGAGTTAGGTAGAAAGGTCATGGGCATATCCGAGTGCTCCGAGTACTCCGAGTGCTCCGATTTCCAAAGCTCACACAGATCCCACTCACTGATTTTGCTTTTGATGATGATAAATCTCACGGAGTTAAGTAGAAAGGTCGTGGGAATATCCGAGTGCTCCGAGTGCTCCGAGTGCTCCGATTTCCAAAGCTCACACAAATTCAACAAGATTCAACAAAAACAATTTGTGCTAATTTGTGCTAATTTGTGGCTGAAAAATCTGCCAAATCCGCCAAATCCGTGTTCGCCCCAAACAATTAATTGGGGAAAAATGGGGGTGGTGGGGGAAAATTACACATTGATTATAATAGTTATACGGGAAAATATGACTAACTTTGTGAGTTGTAAGGTGGATAAATGCCGAAAGTGCGTTTTTGCGCCTGCTTTTTGACATCAAAATAGATATTTCATTGCTATTAAATATATACAACTAAATAGTATGCAAAACATTATTGAAGAAAACGGAACAAGCGCGGTGAAAGAAAAAGCCGCGAAAAGAGCGGAAGAATCTGCGTTCCAAATCAAGCCTTTCCTTACAGCTTGTGTGCGAAATTGGTACTGGTTTATCATTTCGGTGGTGGGATTTGGCTGCCTTGCGTTTTTATTCGCAAAGTCGCAAACTCAGAAGTACAGCTCATCGGCTAAGATTCTGATCACCACTAAAGACTCGAAATCGGCTGGTAGCCAAACTGCACTGTTTAGCGACTTGGGTATCGCTGGCGCCAACAACATGGTGGCTAACGAAATCTACAAGTTGAAATCAACCACTCTGATGGAGACCGTGGTCAATCAGCTGGGTTTGAACATTCGCTACTACGGACACGTGTTTTTGCGCGATGTGAACTGCTACAAGACCAGTCCGCTCCAAATCACCCCTCTTCAAGATGTGGAAAAGCCATTCGAAATGACCGTGGTGCCTAAAGGTGGCAACGACCTGGAATTTCAAATCAACGATGGTGAGTGGAAAAAAGCTCACTTTGGCAACAAGGTGAACACTGAGTTTGGCCCTATCGCCATCACCAAAACTCAGCACTACACCGAACAATACAAAGACTACAAGGTTATAGCACGCGTATCTACCGTGGCTGGCGTGGCGAAAGCGCTTGAGGCAAACCTCAACGCCGAGGCTGCCGACAAGTTTAGCGACGTGGTGAACCTCTCTTTCGCCTGCGACAACGAACAGATGAGCATCGACGTGCTCAACGCTCTGGTGGCTGTGTATAACCAGGAGGCTATCGACGATAAGAACTCTGTGGCAAGAAACACCGAGGACTTTATCGCCGAGCGTATTGAATCGCTCTCGAAAGACCTTAGCGGTGTGGACAGCCGTATCGCACAGCTGAAGGTGAACAATATGAACTCGCAGATGTTTAGCGACCCAACCACCAGCCTTCAATTTGTGAAGAGCGCCAACGATGCCGACCTTCAGGTGTCGCTCGCTAACCAAATTGTGGAATACATGCACCGCATGAACGGCCAAGAGTTGATTCCAAGCAATACTGGTCTGGCCGACGCTGGCATCCAAGGTCAAATTGCCAACTACAACGATAAGATGCTGCAATACCAGAAGATTCAAGCCTCATCGGGTAAGGACAACCCTGTGATGATTGAAATCACCAATTCACTCAACTCGATGCGCAGCACCATTCTGCAATCGCTCAACACCTATGTGAACTCGCTCCGCCTGAAGCAATCCAACGCCCACTCGCAAGAGGGTCGCGCCACTGGCGGTATGTCGGCTATTCCATCGCAGGAGAAAGCTATTACCGAAGTTTCACGCCAGCAACAGATTAAGGAGCAACTTTACCTCTACCTGCTTAACAAGCGTGAAGAGAATGCACTCCAGCTCGCTATCACTGAGCCTAACGCTAAGGTGATTGAGAAATCGGCAAGCGCGGGTCAAGTGTCGCCTAACCAAACCCGAATCCTTGCACTCGGCATCATCTTGGGCTTGGCATTCCCAGCACTGATGATTTACCTGATGTTCTGGATTCAATCGCTCGACACGCTTATCCGCTCACGCCGCGACATCGAGGACAACACCGACCTTTCCGTTATCGGCGAAGTGCCCGAAAAGCCAGCCGGACAGGAATCGAAGGAAATTGTGGTTACCGAAACCGGCCGCGACCGCATCAGCGAAGCATTGCGTATCATCAGAAGCAACCTCGACTACGTGTTGCCTAAGAAGGGTTCCGAAGGCAGAGTGCTTCAGCTCACTTCCACCACTGCCAGCGAGGGTAAGAGCTTCTTGGCGCTCAACCTTGCGCTTACCACCGCACAAGCAGGCAAGAAGGTGGTGTGCGTGGACTTAGACTTGCGTAAGGGCCGCTTCTCCGACTATGTGAACATCAGCAACAACGGCATTGGCGTGAGCGCATACCTCTCCGAACAAGTGGACAACGTGAACGAGATCATCATCAAGGGTCAGCTCCACGAAAACCTCGACTTCGTGAATGTCGGTGCTATTCCCCCCAACCCTACCAGCCTCTTGATGAGTGAGCGTCTGGAAATGCTCATTTCTGAGCTGAAGAAGATGTACGACTACATCATCCTCGACACCGTGCCATTTGGCTTGATTGCCGACGCATCGTTGATCAACCGCTACGTGGATGCCACAATCTATGTGATCCGCGCTGGCAAGATCGACAAGCGATTCCTCGACGAGCTTGAGAAGATGAGCGACGAGCAAAAAATCAAGAACATGGTGGTGCTGCTCAACGGCGTGAAACTCAACTCCAAGAAGTATGGCTACGGTTACGGCTATGGATATGGCTACGGTTACGGTTATGGTTATGGCTACGGTTATGGTTATGGCTACGGCGACGAAGGTGAAGAAACCAAGAAAAAAGGCTTCTTCCGCTCGAAGAAAAAGAAAGACTAACAGATAGAAAATCTATAAGTTTTGGTGGCGGAGTGTTAAATCCATTAACATTTCGCCACTTTTTTTTGCTACCGATTGCCGCAAGCTCTGAAAAGGCGAAAATCGGCAAAATGCAAGAATCAGCATCTTGAGAGCAACACACAATTTCAAAATCTGTGCATTTTTTACAAAATAACACTTTTTAACAATGTGGTTAAAAAATCACTAACCCTCTTAGTTTTCAACAAGATAGATTAATTTTGTGTATGTCAAAAGGCGATATTTATCATTTTATACGCCATTTGAAACAGCTGTTTATTGCTTGAAACAGCTCATCACAAAAACCAGGTATAGCACAAGCAAAACATTATCGTTCCGCCCCACTCTACTCCATAATGGGCGGCTATACCACAAAAACAAATATATGAGAAGAATATTTTTAGCATTAGTAACTATCCTGTCTGTTTTTTCACTGGCTCTTGCTGGTGATGGCGAGTTTACCGTACGTTCCACCATGTATTACGCAGGTGGCAAATGTGGCCGAGGCACCGCAAGTGGCGACCGAATCGTTCCGAAGAAGGTGCTTTCAGGCGAACACCGCTGGGTGGCTCTCTCGCTCGACCTCTATCGCGCAGGCTTCAAGTTCAACGACACCATCGTGGTCACCGACCACAAAACACCATGGGTCAACGGACTTTGGGTAGTGAAAGACAAGATGGCGCATAGCAAGAAAATCGACTTTCTTGTGCACCGCAGCAAGGGTCACACCTTCCGCAACAGCACATGCACCATCCGCAAAAAACTCGAAGGCGAAGTCATCCCCGCCTACACCGAAGACGAAAAATTAGATTAACCCCCTCTCTAACACAAAATATGCCCCTGCTCACTTCAGAGCAGGGGCATATTTTTTACCCACACAAATCCCACTAATTAGTGGATTAAGGCCTCACACAGATCCCACTTTATAGGGTTTTTAGACTCACACAGATCCCACAGATCTCACTGAATTTTGCTTTTGATGATGTTAAATCTCACGGAGGTTCTCCGCAGCCTCGCTTCTAAGGCTCACACAGATCCCACAGATCTCACTGATTTTTTTTTTGATGGCGTTAAATCTCACAGAGTTAGGTAGAAAGGTCGTGGGGCATGTCCGAGTGCTCTGAGCGCTCCGAGTACTCAGATTTCCAAAGCTCACACAGATTCAACGAGATTCAACAAAAATTTGATTTGTGCTAATTTGTGGCTGAAAAAATACACCTATTTAATCCATTAAAATCCATTAACACCAATTTTTTTATTTATTTTAATCGGTGTAAATCGGGTTTAAATGGATAAAATAGGTGTAAAAATCGGATTAAATAGGCTTTCAAGAGAAGCCGTGAAGCATCCGTGAGATTTACCACCAGCCGTGCTAATCCTGTGGGATCTGTGAGATCTGTGTGAGCCAAAAGAAGCAAAGCTGCCTGTTATTGTTGGGATTTGCGGCGTGCCTCTGCCACTTCCATGAGCTGCTCGGTGCGGCTCTTCCAGGGGCGTTTGCCGAAGATGGCTTCCACGTCGGCGGCGAAAATCACCTCCTTTTCCATCAACGCATCCACCACCTTGTGGTGCTGCTCAGCGTGTTCAGAAATCAACTTCTTTGCACGCTCGTACTGCTCATTCACGATACGCGAAGTCTCCTCATCAATGAGGCGTGCGCGTTCGTCGCTGTATGGGCGTTGTCCGAGTTGGCCTTGTGGGTCGTAATACGAGATATTAGGCATCTTCTCGCTCATACCGTAATACATCACCATGCTGCGCGCAATGCGAGTGGCTTGCTGCATATCGTTGAGCGCGCCAGTGCCAATCGTGCCGAGGAACAGTTCCTCTGCCGCACGACCGCCCATAAACGAGCAAATCTCGTCGAGGAACGCCTGTTTGGTGTAGCCCACACGTTCTTCCGGCATGGTCATATTCACGCCCAGTGCCTTGCCGCGTGGCACAATCGAAATCTTCACCAGCGGAGCGGCGTGTTCGAGCAGCCAGATAGCTGTGGTGTGTCCAGCCTCGTGAACGGCAGTTTCGTACACATCTTGGCGAGTCATCAGCATCGACTTGTTTTCCAATCCCAGCGTCACCTTATCGATAGCCTCGTTGAAGTCGGCCATCGTCACAGCCTCGCGGTTCTGGCGTGCGGCAAGTATAGCCGCCTCGTTGCACACATTTGCAATCTCCGCACCGCTCATACCTGGGGTTTGGCGAGCCAACTGTGTCAAATCCACAGTCTCATCCACCTTCACCTTCTTCAGATGCACCTTAAAGATAGCCTCACGGTCGGTGAGCGCTGGGAGCGTGACATGCACCTTACGGTCGAAACGACCCGGACGCAAGAGCGCGTCGTCGAGAATATCCTCGCGGTTGGTGGCAGCCAGCACTATCACGCCGCTTGCGCCATCAATTCCATCCATTTCAGTGAGCAACTGGTTGAGCGTCTGGTCGTGTTCGCTGTTGAAGCCCTCGTTGCTGCGCTTTGTGCCCACGGCGTCGATTTCGTCGATAAACACCACGCACGGAGCCTTCTCCTTCGCCTCGGCAAAGAGTTCGCGCACACGCGATGCGCCCACGCCCACAAACTTCTCCACAAACTGCGAACCAGAGCGAGAGAAGAAAGGCACATTAGCCTCGCCAGCCACTGCCTTTGCCAGCATCGTTTTACCGGTGCCTGGAGGGCCCACGAGCAGCGCACCCTTAGGCACTCTGCCGCCCAAACGGCTATATTTCTCAGGATTTTTGAGGAAATCCACAATCTCGGTCACTTCCTGCTTAGCCTCTTCCATGCCAGCCACGTCGGAGAACTTAATCGAGCCCACATCGCTCTGCTTGTCTTCCAATCCCTTACGGATGTTGTCGATAGCAGTCACGAAGTAGTCGCGGCTCACCGCCTCGGCATCTTTAGTGGTGGCTTGGAGGGCGGCATCGTTGCACACCTTGGCAATGTCGGCACCGCTGAAGCCAGAGGTGATTTTCGCCAAATTCTGCACATCTACATCTTCGCCCACCTTCACATCTTTCAGATAGAGGTTGAAGATTTCGGCACGCTCTTCCAAATTCGGTTGAGCCACATAGATATGGCGGTCGAGACGGCCCGGACGCAGTAGCGACTTGTCGAGCGAGTCTTGATTGTTGCACGCAGCCAGCACTATCACGCCACTGTTGTTGCCCATACCGTCCATTTCCACGAGCAGTTGCGACAACGCTGGAGTGCGGCTTTGGTCAGCCATCACCTCGCTACGCTTTGCGCCGATAGCCTCAATCTCGTCGATAAACACCACGCATGGCGATTTCTCGCGCGCTTCCTTGAAGATGGAGTGCAGGCGTGCGATTGGGTCGGAATATGGGTTTGCCAAGTCGGGACCGGTGACCGAAACGAAAGGCACATCTGCCCCGTTTGCCACTGCCTTTGCCAGCAGCGTTTTACCGGTGCCGGTAGGGCCCGACAGCAGCACGCCGCGTGGAATTTTGGCTCCCAATCGGGTGTAATAGTCGGGACGCTTGAGGAAGTCGACGATTTCGAGCATCTTGCTCTTCGACTTCTTCACGCCAGCCACATCGTCGAAGGTCACATTGTTGGCGAGTTTGGTTTCAAAGTCCAAACCCTTGCGCACCTTCTCTATCGAGTTGAGCAGGTGGTCTTGCGTCACCATTTCGCTGTATTGCGAAGCCGCTTGGAGGGCGGCATCGTTGCACACATTGGCTATTTCAGCCGCACTGAAGCCCGATGAGCGTCGAGCCAGCTCTTCCACGTCTATCTTGTCGATGTCCACCGAAATGCGGTTGAGATAGAGGTTGTAGAGCTCTATGCGGTCGTCTTTTTCTGGGAATCCCACGTAAATCTGACGGTCGAAGCGGCCCGGACGAATGAGTGCGCTGTCGATGAGTTCCACACGGTTGGTGGCGCCCATCACTATCACGCCATTGTTGGTACCGTAGCCGTCCATTTCAGCCAGCAGCTGGTTGAGGGTGATTTCACGCTCGCCGTTGCGGTTGGAGCGGCTGCCGATAGCGTCGATTTCGTCGATGAAGATGATGCAAGGCGCTTTCTCCTTCGCATTGCGGAACAGTTCGCGCACACGGCTCACGCCAGAGCCCATAAACTCGCCCTGAAATTCCGCCGCGCTGGTGGAGAAGAACGGCACATTCGCCTCTCCTGCCACAGCCTTGGCAAGCATCGTTTTACCCGATCCTGGAGGGCCCACGAGCAGCACGCCACGCGGTATCACGCCACCGAGGCGGGTGAATTGCTCCGGATTGTGCAGGAAGTTGATGATTTCGCGCACCTCACGCTTGGGTCGCTTCATGCCGGCGATGTCGTCGAAGGTCACGGTGTCGGTCATGCGTGTGGGCTTGTCGAGTTGACGAGTCACACGGTCGATAGCCGCCATGAAGTCGGGTTGCTGCACAGCCTTCTTGCCCTGTCGGGCAGCCAGGAGCGAAGCCTCGTTGCAGATGTTGGCAATGTCGGCACCCGACAGACCGGCCGTCATTCGTGCCAATTTGTCAAGGTCAACGCTACCATCGCATTTCACCTTCTTCAGATGCACCTTGAAGATGCCGATGCGGTCTTGAAGCGATGGGTTGCCCATATATATCTGTCGGTCGAAACGCCCGGCGCGCAGCAATGCCTTGTCGAGCACGTCGGCACGGTTGGTGGCAGCCAGCACGATGATACCGCTGTTGTTGCCGAAACCGTCCATTTCGGTGAGCAACTGATTGAGCGTGTTTTCGCGCTCATCGTTGCGTGAAAATTCGTTTTTGGTGCTTCGCGCACGGCCTATGGCGTCGATTTCGTCGATGAAGATGATGCAAGGCGACTTCTCCTTTGCCTGCTGGAACAGGTCGCGCACACGCGATGCCCCCACGCCCACAAACATTTCCACAAAGTCGCTGCCCGACATCGAGAAGAAAGGCACATTCGCCTCGCCAGCCACTGCCTTTGCCAGCAGCGTTTTACCGGTGCCTGGAGGGCCCACGAGCAGCACACCCTTTGGAATGGTGCCGCCCAGGTCGGTGTAGCGTTTAGGGTTTTTCAGAAATTCCACCACTTCGCTCACCTCTTTCTTCTCACGCTCCATGCCAGCCACATCGGCAAAGGTCACGTCCTTGTCCTTGTCTTTGTTGTGGAGTTTTGCGCGCGATTTGCCCACGTTGAAGATGCCTCCACCTCCACCGCCGCCCATACGGCGCATCATGAATATCCAGAACACCACCAGCAACAGGAGCGGTCCGAACGACCAGAATATGTTGGAGAATGTGCTGTGGCGGTCGTATTCCACTTTGCCGTTAAACACGCCCGACTTGCGCCATTCGTCCACACGGTCCTCAAATTTATCGGCACTCGGAATGGTGGTGGTAATCACGGCCTTAGCGCCAGGCACAGGCTGATAGTCCTTGCCCATCACCTGCTTGGCGTAGGCATCGGTGATTTCAGCCTCGGCATCGCCCTGATTGGCATGTACCACGATGTGGCTCACCGCCTTTTTCTGCACCCACCCCTCAAAGTCGGTCCAAGGCATCTCCTTCACCGAGGTGCTTTCCCCTGTGTAATAGATGCCGATGAGCACCATGAAAATGAGCGCATACAGCCAGTAGATGTTGAATTTCAATCCCCCACCCGAAGCCTTGCTATTATTGCCAAATAATTTCATTTGCTTGTTGTTAGTTCTCTGATGTAAACTTGATTAGTAAATATCTTCAATTTCGGTCACCACGGCATCTGCCCACAGTTCCTCCAGGCGATAGCGTTCGCGGAATTCGGGGAGGAACACGTGCACATACACGTTGCCGTAGTCGAGCACTATCCATTGCGAATTTTGGTAACCGTCGTAGTTGTATGGGCGAGTGCCGAGTTTCTCTTCCACGTATTCACGAATGCTGTCGGCCACGGCATCCACATGCTGTGTGCTGTTGCCGGTGCAAATCACGAAATCGCCAGTAGAGGCACTTTCAATTTCGCTCATATCCACATGTACGATTTGGTGCGCCTTCTTTTCTTGCGCACCCTCAATAATGGCTTGTATCAATTCTTTGTTTTCAGTCATCAAATTTTATTTTGAAATATTATAATCTTAAAATATCAAGTAGTGCAAAAATCGTGCCATAATCCAAAAAATGCCACAATCCAACTCTAACCTACAAAGTTACGCCAAATTGCCCGCAGCAAAAAATAATTCCCCCAAAATATTTTCCCCACCCCACTCCATAGGCTCACACAGATCCCACAGATCCCACGGTTTTGCACGCCTGGCGTTAAATCTCACAGATGCTCTCCGCACCCTTGCTCCCTTAGGATCACACAGATTCAACGAGATTCAACAAAAATTTAATTTGTGCTAATTTGTGGAAATTTGTGGCTTATAAAAGACACTAATTCTGCGTTTTTTTGTTGAATCCGTTGAATCTGTGTGAGCCTTAGGAGCGAGGCGACGGAGAGCATCTGTGAGATTTAACGCCATCAAAAAAATTCAGTGAGATCTGTGTGATCTGTGTGAGGCCCAGCCCATTAACAGTGAGAGCTGCGTGGTGAAATAAAATGGGCTCGGATTTCACAATCCAAGCCCACACAGGAAAACATTTTTATTACATCGCTGGTTTGGCGCATCACTGCGCTACTCGCAGCATTTTAACAATTAACAAAATGCTATAATTATTTTATTATTTTCTTCGACGATTTAGTGCCGTCGGTGTAAGTGGTCACCACCACGTTCACACCCTCAAACGGACGGTCGGATGCTGCGCCAAGCAGGTTGTAGTAAACCACGCCAGCCACAGTCTTCTCAGCATTCACATCCTCCACACCAGTAGCGATGTGTTCGTCTCTCACGATGGTGTGGCTCACCTTAGTGATGTAGTTGTTAGGATTGCTGAGTTGGGAAATAGATACGATATCGTTGGTCACCAAGTAGATTTCCACAGTCACCTCGCCGTTGAAATCCTCGCCTTTAGTGCAAATGCCTTCAAAGGCGATGTCGGTGTCAACCTTATACCATGCACCATTAGCGCCACCTTCCACAACGCTTCTGCGAGCGCCATTCTGCTTAGGATTAGAGCCTACTTCGTAGCTTCTCATACCCACAGCCACTGGACGGAGCTCGCCATCCACATACTTATACCAGTGGAATACACCGGCACAGTTGGGGCTGGTTGCGATATTGCCATAAATAGCTTGGTTGTAGCTGTTCACCACATAATAGTTTGGCAAATAGGTGTCGCCCTTCTTCACACGCACAATAGCATTGAGGTGTGAAGCAGCCTTAGAGTCGGGAAGCAAAGTAACGTATGCATCGAGGCCGTAGGTGAGTTGTTGTGGATAGGTCAATGCACCTGCATTACCCGTACCGTTACCGCCCAAGCACACATTGTCCTGCTCTGGAGCCACAGGGATAGAAAGGTCTTTTTCAAACTCAGCGCCGCCCTTGGCATTTACAATTCTATCAATGTATGTGGGTTCTTGCTTAGGAGCCCAGTATGAGTATTGGCTTTCGAATGTGTTGTCTCCAGCCTTGCCGTTGTTGTATTGGGTGTTGACACGAGTTGAGAAACCTGCCTGCACTTCGTAAACGGCATAAATCACAATACCGTAGTCATCCACGCCGCTCTCGTTTACATAGTTGTCGGGGGTTTCATCCTTTGATGGCATGCTGAACTTGATTTGGTTCGCAATACCAGAGAGGTTGGTGTATTTGAGCTTATCGCTCAATGGCACTTGCTTCGACTTGTCATAGTAGAAACCAACGAATGTGAATGGATAAACGGCAGGGGCATTCAACTGCACTTCCTGACCAAGACCTACGGTCATCCACTCGTCAGAACCCACCGAGCTACCTTGTGTAGAGAGTTCGGTTTTTGATGCACCGCTGGTTGGCAAGCCCACCACCTTGATGCGTCGCACAGGGTTGGCAAAAGTGTAGATTTTAACATCCTTCTTCGAAATCACTTGAGCATCGTTAGCCGACACACAGTAAGCGCTCACACGCACAGAGTAGCCATTTTGCTTGAGAGTTGGGTCGGAGGTGTAGCCAAGAGCTTTATACACATCTTGCCAAGTCAAGGTTTTGGTTTCTTCAGTGAATTCACTTTCACTAATTTTTGAAACTGCCAAGCGCTTGCCATCGGCATCGTAATATTCAAATTCGTAGAGGGTTTTCACCTTCTTGTCGGTGGTGTTGTAATTACGGGGATAGTTCACATAGTTTTGATGTGAAATGGTGATTTCTGGGCGGTCGGTAGCTTTGTAAGAATCGTAAGTCAACGACTTTGGAGAAATCGCAGGAGCATCAATCACTTGATCCTCAGGCTGCTCTGCATCAGGGATAAGGTCGCCGATACGGAGGTTGATGTAGTATTGACCCATCACCCAGTCGCCCCAGTGGGTGGCTGCGGTATTATTGTTTCTTTTGCCGTCCATGTGACGAATAGCATAAGGATATGCCTCCATCAGCACAGCGATGGTGCCGTCTTCTTGCATAGAGAGCGAGCTGTATTGCGCAGATTCGTCAATACCGCCAATGCCCAATTTCTTTTCACCACCATTGGTGTTATCAAATGGGTCGAAGAGGTCGAGACTGCGAGTCCAAGTCAAATTGCCAGAAGTAGTGGCCTTGGTGTAGTAAGCGGTGAGGCTTGAACGCGCATTGTCGTCACCATAAGCCCAGTCCTTAGGAATGGTGTGGATGACGTAAGTACCTTGATTTGCTGTAGTATAGTTGATGAGGTCGCCATTACAAGGACCAGCCAAATTCATGTCACTTTGCGAAACCACGGTAACTGTAGCTGTAGTGGCAGAGGTGAATTTCAAACGGTAGAACTTACGAGAACCTGTTCCATAATAACGTACCGACATCAAATATTCGTTTTCACCCGTCTGCACGAATTGAGTTTCGTCTAAGCTCGCGCTATTATCTCTAATGTATTTCGATCCGCCAACTTTAACATTTGTCCAAGCATTCTTATCAGGATCATAAGTCATGCAGTAAACGCGGTTCTTGGTCTCCGACACAGAGTAGCCATTATTTGGAGAAGTGCTTGTGCGCAAACCCACCAAAGCTTTGCCTTTGAGATGGCCTTCCTTGCCCACGCAGATGTTGCCTGGCGAGATATTGCCACGATAACCATCGTAGAGATCCTTATTCATCACAAATTCCGAGCTCCAGCTCTTGCCATTGTCGCGGCTCACCTTCCATACCACATCTGAAGCGGCATCGCGATTGGTGCCAGAAAGACCAAAGCCGTGGATAGCGGTAGCAATCACAGTACCGTTAGAGAACGAGGCAACTGCACCGTCGCCATAGCCATTCCAGTATTTACATCCGGCACCGCCATCTTCTGAACCTTGGAAAATCACGATATAATCACTCCATGTCTTACCATTGTCTGACGAACGGCGCGATACAATGTCGATATTGTTCGACACATCGTGGATGTGATTCTTACGGGCATCACTCAATGCCACGAGCGTACCGTCGGAAGCACGGGTAATGGCAGGAATACGGTAGTATTTAGAATATTCCACAGAAGTGGCGTGCTTAGCATATTTTGGAGCATAAAGCAGCTCGAACTTAGGCACAAACACACGGCCACCACCATCTTTTGAATAATTGTTCACGGTGTAGATGGAGTAATTGTTAGCGCCACAAGTCACGGTTTCAATCACGCCACCCACGCGAGTGAAATTGTTGCGCGAACCACCAATCAATGGCAACTGGTCCAAACCACCAATTTCTTCGGTGGTCTTGGTGTTTGCCACAAGATAAATCACATATTCGCCAGCGTCGAGCTTCACGTTGCTGGTGAAAGAGGCTGGTTCATATTGCTCTGGCACATCGTAGGTGAAGCCGAGGAAAATGGCACCGCAGTTCTTTTCAGGGTTGCGGTAGTCGAAAATGTGGGCGAAAGTGTTTTCAAACGAACCGTAAGCAGTTTTGTCGGAATTGTAGTCCTGATCTTTATCGCGCTTACGGGCATACACACTCACTGCGCTCAGGAAGCTGGTCTTACCAAACAAGCGGTAAGCGATAGTTGGAATATCACCATTTTCGATGTGCACACAAGCAGAAGCCAGCACTTGGTTTTTGTTGCCCAAGCCGATATAGCCCACTTCTTGATAGCCAGCATTGTCAGCCCATGCCTTCAACTGGCTGTGCTTGGTAGGAGCAGTGCCATGGCCACCTGTGCCATCGTCTAAAACATATTGGTGGAAAGTCCAGTCGGCATCATCAGCCGCAGTGTTGTCTGGATCTTCCTTTGCGCTCATGCCAGAGTTTGTGCGGCTCATATAGCCACTATGAGTGGTCCACCAATATGTATATTCAATATACAACCTTGCCACATCGGATGCGGAATTGTAATTCACATTGAAATAGCTTGAACTGGTCACACTGGTTTTCCAATCAAAAGAAAAACTGATACTCAAACGTCCACTACCTGTAACCTGTGGCACATAGCCGGCATCATTCTGAAGGGCAATTTTGTTGCCATCCTTCTTATGAACGGTGAACACATAGTACTTGGCGTCGACATCGGTAATTTCTTTGTTGCCTTTGGTCACTTCCTTGCCATTCTGGCAACCGACCAATTTACCTGTGCTATTGTGGTACATCACCACCTTAGCGCCCTCATCGAGCGTTGAGGGATCAACAGGAGTATCCGAGACTACATGAGTCGCGGCATGTGCGCTGAAGCCAAACATCAACGCAAGTAAAACAAGAAGACGTTTTGTTTCCCTTGTCGCGTTTTTGAATTGATTAAAATAGCTCATAACAGTTTTGAATGTCGGTCTCCGACATTCTCTAATTAAAAATAAAAAATTGTGTTTTTTAAAAAAATTGTAAAATAGAGTAGTTCTAATGCTTGTAAATCACAAGCAACATTTTGTTAAATGTTGCCAACATATTAAATATCAAACATTTAACATACCGGCATCAACTGACTATCATTTCTGAGGTGCAAATTTACTTATAAAAAATATTTTTCAATAGCAATTATCAAAAAAAATGCGCAAATCAGTGCAAAAAAATCATAATAAAGCAGAATCCAAGGAAATCCATGCACCCCACCCCAGCAACAAAAAAAGCACCGATTTCATCCCTTAAAACAGGATAAAATCGGCACCATTATTTTTCAATTCCACTTCACAGACCCATTCGGACCCTCATCAGACCCATTACAGACCCTTCGGACCCATCAGACCTATCCGACACAAAAAGCATCAGTGAGATTTAACATCAGGCGTGCAAAACCGTGAGATCTGTGAGATCTGTGTGAGCCCTAATCCCCATCATCCACGGAAAGCATCTGTGAGATTTAACACCAGCCGTGCAAAACCGTGAGATCTGTGAGATCTGTGTGAGCCAAGCCCATTAAAGTGAGATCTGTGTGAGCCAAGCCCAGCAAAGTGGGATATGTTATTTATCGGCTGCGATAGCTTTGAGCAGGGCTACAGTGAAGTCCCAGCCCTTTTGCACTGCAGGGATATGGCAGCACTCGCGTGGAGAGTGAACGTCCTTCAGCGTTGGTCCGTAAGAAATCATTTCCATGTCTGGACGAACCTTCAAGAACAAGCCACATTCCAAACCAGCGTGGATAGCCTCAACCTTTGGCTCTACGCCATACAGGCCTTCCCATTGAGCCACAGCGAGCTTCAGGAGCTGGCTGTCGGCATTAGGAGCCCAACCTTGATAGCTGCCTTCATATTTCACATCCTTAGCGCCAGCCAAGCGGAAGATAGCCTCGATTTGGAGAGCGAGTTCTTCTTTTGAGCTTTCGGTAGATGAGCGGCTGAAGAATTCGAGATAGATTTCGTCGGCGTTGGTCTTAACGCTTGCGAAGTTGGTAGAGGTTTCCACCAATCCTTCCACTTCCTGACTCATATAATATACACCGTGAGGAGCAGCGAAGCAAGCAGCCACGAGGCGCTTAGCAGTGCAAGCATCGATTACGGTGGCAGGAGCGTCAACGCTTTCGATAGTGACCTCGGCATGAGGCTCAGTGCGCTTGAATTCAAGTTTAATGTCGGCAGCCACGGTGTTGACCACGGTTGCGAGCGTTTCCTTGTCGGCAGGCTTCACACCAATCACAGCCACACCGTCGCGAGCGATAGCGTTGTGGAGGTTGCCGGCATTGAAGCTTGCGAGGTGATATTCAATTTTAGCGTCGAGCATGTAGAGAATGCGAGCCAACTGCTTAGTGGCACTTGCCAAGCCCTTGTTGATGTCGGTACCAGAGTGGCCACCCATGAGTTTGCCAATCTTGATAGCGAAATATTGGAGGTCGGCAGGAGCAGCCTCTGGCTTATAGTCGAACCATACAGGGGTAACCACACCACCTGCGCAGCCGATAGTGATCACGCCGTCGTCTTCGCTGTCGAGGTTGAGCAGATAGTCGCCCACGAGCATGTCGGCCTTGATGTTGGTGGCACCGGTGAGGCCGGTTTCTTCGTCAACGGTAGCGAGAGCTTCGAGCGCACCACACTTGATATCGGGGTCGGTGAGCGCTGCCAATGCGATAGCCAGGCCCAAGCCGTCGTCAGCACCGAGGGTGGTGTCGGTTGCAAACACCCAGTCGTCGACGATGCGGGTTTGGATTGGATCGGTGAGGAAGTTGTGATTAGAAGAAGGGAGCTTTTCAGCCACCATGTCCATGTGGCCTTGGAGCACTACCCCCTTAGCATTTTCAAAACCTGGTGCGGCTGGACGGAACATAGCCACATTACCTACTTCATCAACCTTGTACTCAAGATTGTTTTCCTTTGCAAAACTAACCAGCCATTCACGAATTTTGTCGAGATTGCCAGAAGGACGAGGCACTTTTGTGATCGCGTCGAAAATTTGCCAAACGCGAGCGGGTTTTAAATCTTTTACTTCCATAATAAATTTTTGGTTTTATTTATAAAAAATGTTAGTTATCGCTTCGTGTATGAAATTAATGTTAAAACGGTGTGATAACATTCGTAAAGTTACGAATTTTATTTGAAATATTGAGCAAAATGTCACAAACCTTTTTTATATTTGCATAGAATTTTAAAAAAGCAAAAGTGAAGCTCGTAATTGTGGTAATAGCATTGGTGGGCATAGCCGTGATGCTGCTTGGCGTGAAAATATTTTTCGTGAAAGGCGGCAAGTTTCCCAACACCCACATTCACAGCAATAAGCACATGAAAAAGCGCGGCATCACTTGCGCACACGATAAGGAATTTTATAAATAACTACACATACAAGGAAAAATGAACTTTTTAAACAAACTCTCTAAACTTGCTTTAGTGGCATTGGTGATGGTGGGCTTCGCTGCCTGCCAAGGTGAACAGAAGGGCGAAAAGGCTCCTGAATCTGCTAATATGCCTAAGCAAGCAAACGAAAACATGACCGTGCGTTATGTTGATGCCGACACACTTTTGAAATTCTACAACCTGGCTAAAGACTACAACGAGTCGGCTACTCGTATGCAAAACCAGCTCGACGCTCTGCAAAAGGCTCAGGAAGACAAAATCCGCAACCTGCAAGCAAGCTTCGCACAAAAGGAAAAGAACAATGTGTACGCTACCAACCCTCAGCAAGCACAAGCCGACCAAGCTACTTACCAAAACGCTATGGCTGCCGCACAAAAGGCTGTGGCTAACAAGCAAGAGGAAATAGCAAAAATCCTGCAAGAAAACCAAAAGGACCTCAACGATAAAATCAACGAGTTCCTGAAGAAATACGCTAAGGAGAAAGGCTACGATATGATTCTTAACAAGGCCGCCACTTTCTACATCGACCCAAAATTCGACGTGACAAGCGACGTGGTGGAACAGCTCAACAAGGCTTACACCAAAGTGGCTCCAAAAAAGGAAAAATAATCCACACATTATATAAATAGAAAAGCACGGCTCTATTTTGCAGCCGTGCTTTTTTTATGCGCTCGCGTGTACGAAAGCCTCACACAGATCTCACTGTTTTTTAGGGCTCACACAGATCCCACAGATCTCACTGAATTTGCACGCCTGATGTTAAATCTCACAGATGCTCTCCGCACCTTTGCTTCTTCGGGCTCACACGGATTCCACTCTCGCAGAAATGCACACCTGATGTTAAATCTCACAGAGGTTTCACGCTGCTCTTGAAAAAAAGAACACCTATTTTATCCATTTAAACCCGATTTACACCGATTAAAATAAATAAAAAAATTGGTGTTAATGGATTTTTAATGGATTAAATAGGTGTATTTTTTCTGCCACAAATTTCCACAAATTTCCACAAATCAAATTTTTGTTGAATCTCGTTGAATCTGTGTGAACTTTGGAAATCGGAGTACTCGGAGTACTCGGAGCACTCGGACATGCCCCACGACCTTTCTACCTAACTCTGTGAGATTTAACGCCATCAAAAAAAATCAGTGAGATCTGTGGGATCTGTGTGAGCCATAGGAGCAAAGCTGCGGAGAGCATCCGTGAGATTTAACGCCAGGCGTGCAAATCCTGTGAGATCTGTGGAATCTGTGTGAGCCTTAGGAGCGAGGCTGTGGGGAACCTCTGTGAGATTTAACGCCAGGCGTGCAAATCCTGTGGGATCTGTGAGATCTGTGTGAGCCAAGCCTAGTGTGGGGGGGGGTTATTCCTCAGTGAGGTGGTCGTAGGTTTGGTAGAGGAAATCGTTGTAGGGGAAGCGCTGGAGGTGCACCTGCTTCGCCTTGTCGTAGAGCATACGCTTGAGTTCCTCCACATTCTCGCCCGTCTTGGCAGAGATAAACACGCAGTTGTTGTTCATACGCGCCATCCATGTGTCTTTGAGTTCTTCGAGCGGAATGTTCTCGCGCAAGCGTGGGGTGAGGTCGTCGGCGTCTTTTTGCACATACGAGAATTGGTCGATTTTGTTAAACACCATAATCATCTCCTTGTCACCAGCGCCACACACTTCCTGAAGGGTCTTGTTCACCACCTCCACCTGTTCCTCAAACTGAGGGTGGGAAATGTCCACCACATGCACCATAATGTCGCTGTCGCGCACCTCATCGAGGGTGGTCTTGAACGAATCCACCAAGTGGTGGGGCAATTTGCGGATAAAGCCCACAGTGTCGGTGAGCAGGAATGGCAAATTCTCAATCACCACCTTACGCACGGTGGTGTCGAGGGTGGCAAAAAGTTTGTTTTCGGCAAACACATCGCTCTTGCTCAGCAAGTTCATAAGCGTGGATTTACCCACGTTGGTATAGCCCACGAGGGCGATACGGGTGAGCTTGCCACGGTTTTTGCGCTGAATCACCTTCTGCTTGTCCCAGTCGGCGAGTTTCTGCTTGAGCAGCGAAATCTTGGTCTTGATGATACGGCGGTCGGTCTCAATCTGGGTTTCACCCGGACCACGCATACCGATACCACCACGCTGACGCTCCAAGTGGGTCCACATACCGGTAAGGCGTGGCAGCAGATACTGGTATTGCGCCAGTTCCACCTGCATCTTGGCGTTGGCGGTCTGCGCGCGGCGTGCGAAAATATCGAGAATCAGGCTGGTGCGGTCGAGCACCTTCACCTTAGTTTCCTTCTGAATGTGAGCGATTTGCTTTGGCGAAAGGTCGTCGTCGAAAATCACCAGGTTCACCTCGTGCTCATCCACATAGTCCTTGATTTCAGCCAATTTACCCTTACCCACGTATGAGGTGCTGTTGGGTGCGTCGCAGCGCTGGAGAAACTTCTTCACCGTGCGTGCGCCAGCGGTATGGGCAAGAAATTCAAGTTCGTCGAGGTATTCGTTAGCCTTTGCCTCGTTCTGTTGAGGGGTGATCAAGCCCACGAGCACTGCCGTTTCGTCGATCAGCTCATTGATAATATTTTTGTCTTCGATTAATCCCATGTTGCTTCTTTAATATTTCGGGTGCAAAATTAGCAATTATTTCGGTGATTCACAAACACAAAAGCTCCCCGCACGCATAAGGTGCGAGGAGCCGATATGAGGAGATTGCCGCGGTGGGCATCAATGTCTGATAAATGGATTATTTCTCGTTGGTGTTGATGTAGCAAACCGATACACGGTTCCAGTCGGGTTCAGAGAACATGTCGCCAATACCCTGACCTTCAGCCTGAATGCGGTCGGCACTAATCTTGTAGGTCTTCACGAGCATATCCTTCACAGCGTTGGCACGAGCAGCGGCGAGCTTCTTGTTGATTTCAACAGAGCCTTCTGGAGAAGCGTAGCCCTTGATGGTTACGGTAGCTTCCTTGTGGCTCTTCAAGAATGTGGCCACGCGTTCCACGTTAGGTTGCTGTGCGCGTTCAATCACGCTCTTGCCTTGCTTGAAGAACACGTTGGTTTCGAGCGAAGCACTCTTCACCTTCACTTGGGTTTCCTTCACCTTCACCACTTCTTTCACCTTGCCCTTTTGAGCCTTGCATGCTTCGAGGTCGCGAGCGAGTTGAGCTGCACGAGCGTTGCAAGCGTCGAGGTCCGCTTCAGCGTTGTTGAGGTTGTTGCGGAGTGTGTTGATTTGACCGTTGAGCTCGTCGATTTCGGCTTGGGTGTACTTCTTAGGACACACGGTGAAATAGCGTGCGCCGTTGCTGTTCTTGAAGTGGTAAGTCAAACCGGCTTGAAGTTCTACCGCTGCGCAGTTGGCATTGTAGCGACTTGGTTGAGCATTGGTGCCTACACCACCCTTGCGGTCCACCTTCTTCGCGTCGCCGTTCATATCCCAAAGGATAGCTGGCTTCAGCGAGATGGTCCAAGCCTTGGTTTCGCCAAGGTTGAAGTTGAAGTTCACACCATATTTAGTGTACCAAGAGTTTTCGTCGGTCACGTCGGCACCGTTTTGGTAAGCGTGGAGCCAGCCTGCACCAACCACAGCCTCAACTTCCACCGCGCGAGGCGCACCCTTGTAGCCGCCAAACACGTTAGAGAGGTTGAAAGTGGCGAAACCACCCACAAACTGATGGTCAAGCATATTGCTGCTCTTTACGCCGAGAGCCGATTGCCATACGTTGGCTGGAGCCTTGCCCCAACTTGAAGTGTTCACAGTCCATTCACCTTCCACACCGAAACCAAAGATTGGGGTGAGCTGCTTGCGGAGTTCGGCACCAAACATGCCACGAGCATTCTTGAAGAACGCATAGTGCTGGAATGGCGACACCGCACCGCCCTTGAGTGTGAAGGATACGTTGTCGGTCAATTTAGTTCCTTCCAAAGTGACCTGTGCTTGTGCTGCACAGAAACCAAGTGCAGCAATCGCTAACATAGTAATCTTTTTCATAATACTCTTAATAATAAATTGAAAATTTTAATTTATATCCTCAATATCAACACAAAGTTATCACATTCTCCCCACAATTCCAAAAGAATCCCCACTTTTCCCCCACCCCCACCCCTCTAAAAACCAGTTCACCTTTGGCGATGATTTCCAAAACACCACGCCATAGCGTAGGGACATGCCTTCGGCATGTTTCAAAAGCGTTGATACATTGTTGATTGCATCGGAAACATGCCAAAGGCATGTCCCTACGTTATGATGTGAATTCGGCACACCCCTACCCTGCGTTTTGGCGTATGTGATTTACTCAATTTCCACTCTACCGAACAAGTGACCGAACAAGTGACCGAACAAGTGACCGAACAAGTGACCGAAC
>SAMEA104315424__coassemble_461_pt1 | contig 34708 bp, 30 predicted proteins | sample SAMEA104315424__metabat2_low_PE_030 | metagenome-assembled genome bin SAMEA104315424 (sample SAMEA104315424) | gut metagenome | biome: Monkey gut; feature: monkey-associated habitat; material: faeces | place: China | collected 2013 | reverse complement strand
ATCTGAAAGTTTGTTTTACTTTTTCAGTGCTCTCGCCTTCGGCATGTTTCCAATGCGTGATATTTGGTGGTAGCAACAGAAACATGCCGAAGGCATGTCCCTACGCTATGGCGGTAATTTGATGCGCCATCGATGTGAGGGAATGGGGGGGAGATGGGGGGATAAACGGAGAGCACTCTGTAATTCCGTTAAAATTACAGAGTGCTCCGCATCATATATTAAGGAAAGGTTTAGTCTGTTTTTTGGCAGGCTTTGGTGAATTTACCGGCGTAGGTGCCTCGTGAAATTCACATTGCAAAAATAGACCTTTTCAGATATAATGCTTTTGTCATTAATGCTTGTGTTTTTGTCATGAAATAAAAAAATGCTTGTCATGAAATCGAAATTCATGACAAGCACCAAGGTTAACTATCTAACAATCAACTAATGTGTGTTGCTTTTATTGTTTTTGTGATTTGTTATCCATTCTGTGGGTGAAATTCCTTCTTTCGTTTTGAAAGCCCTTGTGAAATTGGGGTGGTTGGCATATCCACTCGCTTCGGCAATGGCTTGAAGGGTGAGTTCGGGATGCTGTGTCATTTGCCTTTTTGCTTCCTCGATGCGCAGGTATGGCAGCCACTTTCTGAAATTGGTGGCATCGGTGTTGCTGCTGAGGTAGGCGTTGAGGGTTGATGCCGACACGCCCATTTGCTTCAGTGCCGTGCCGATGGTGAGGTTGGGGTCGGTGTAGTGACGCGCATCCACCCATGCCTCGATTTTTCGGGTGGCGTGTTCCGAAATGTCGGTGCTGGGGCGTTCCCCCTCCATCAGTTGCGCCTCGCGTATTTCATCGTTCACCTCAATGGCTTCCGCCATGTTGTAGCCGTAGAGGCAAAATTCGCACACCAGCCACGACAGCGTCATAAGCAAAGTGAGTTTAGTGATGGTGTAGAGTAGGGTAGATGAAGTGAGTCCAACCCATGGCGCAAACACAGTCACCACGAGCATGGCGTTCATGGCGTGCGAAGTGTAGCGCAGTGCCACGTGTCGCTGCTGTAGTTCTCCGTCGGTGAGGCTTGAACTCGTTTTCTTCAATCCACGGTGCAGCACGATAGCCATTTGCGTGATTTTAGCAAACAGGGCAAGGGCTATGTAGAACGTGACAGTGGTGTGTGGCTCCACATCGTCGATGAGCAAATCGTTGGTCAATCCATAGAAAAACAGCCCATAGCAGAACGCCACGAATATCACCGACCGCCAAATGTGTGGCTTCATGTCGTGGCCGGCGCGAAGCAGAAACAGGTTGCCCAAGAAGATAGGGGGGATGATTGCCACTAAAAACATGGTGGTGATAGCCCACGACAGCGTGATGCTCTGCTCGCGGAAATTGCCTAAAAACTGTACCAAATTGAAAATGCCCAGCAGCAGGCAACCCGTGAAAATCAGCCACCGAGCCTGATTATATACTTTGAGTTGCGTTTTTCCTCGGTTGACAAACGCAAGCAGAATGGAGAGGGCAAACATGGTGAATGCGCCCATAAAGCGTGTGCCTGTAATCAAGTCGTGTCCTATGCTGGGAGATAAATGCATAATAATGTCGTTTTCCTGATTGTATGTCGCCGTGGCGACTATAAATAATTGTATAAGAAATATCGATTTTTCCGTTGAAACACAAAGTTAATACATTTTTGTTAAAAGCCATCGTGATAATTGAAAATTCCACAACAATCCATTTCGCATTACTGATTGACAAATCTATGTCGCTCACCCTCGCTCTTTACGACCGCCACGGCACCGCCATCGACCACCTGCAAGTGCCCTCCAAAAAACGCTGATTAGGCGTTATTCGTAGTAGGTGATTTCGCGGCGGGTGGTTACGCCTTTTACGGTGCGCTCGGTCCAGTTGCCGTATTTGTCAAACTTTGTGTATTGATACGTTTTTCTGTAGCGTTCGCTCACGGCATCGCCCATTTTTTCAATGCAGTCGGCATAGTCGATGAAGCCTTTGGCATCGTAGTGAAACTGCTCTGTGCCCGACTCGCCGTCTGCCATCCACTCTGTGCCGGCGAGGCGCATATCCTTCCATTTGTAGTTTTCGATAGATTCCCACATTTCCATTTTGATAATGCGTCCTTCGCCGTCGCGCGTGTATTTGATTACAAACTGCTCGGGGTCGTCGTATATTTCTTGGGTGGTGTTGAATGGGTCGTTGCCGTTGAGTTTCACGATTTTGCCATCTTTGCTGAAAGTGTGGAGTCGTCCTTCCCATGAATAACCCTCGGCTACATCGGTGTAGCTGTCTTTCACCGTGTGAACGGGTCCACGTAGCTCCAGAAGAGCGAGGTCGTAGGTTACTCGGCTCTTACTCTTGCCTTGTTGGTCATCATTCACTTGGGCTTCGCTTTCGGTTTTCGCACTCTCGGCTTGTGGCTTTCCGCCTTTATTGCATGCTGATAGCTGAATGGCAGTAAAAACCGCCACGATGCAACTCATAAGATAGATTATCTTCGTCATAATATTCAATATTTGGTTTATTTAGGCATGTAATACGTGATGGTGCGCTTCGTGGGCTCATCGTTTACGGTGCGCTCGGTCCAGTTATCGTAATTGTCAAACTTCTTGTATTCGTACACTTCTTTTACGCGAGTCACCTCGGTAGGATCATCATCTTCGTATGTTTCATATTCCGTGGTGTTGGTGGCATACTCAATAAGCCCCTTAGCTCCGTAGTGGTATTCCCTTGTTCTAAGACCGGATTCAATGCCGCGTACATATTTCACGATTCGCTTGCCGTCCCAAGTGTAGTCTGTGTCAAACATCGCACCCACAACTTTGCAAATGCGTCCTTCGCTGTCGCGGTTGAATTTATTCAAGAATTTTTCGGGTTGACCATACACATCGGCGGTGAATGGATCATAGCCATTGAAGGTGACGATGTTGCCACTTCTGTCGAAAACATAGGTGTCGCCATCGAGGTATTGAATGGTGTGCACAGGTCCATGCGCTTCCACGAAAGCGAGGTCGTAGGTCATCCGATTTGCATTGTCATCTTGCTTTTTTGTTTCCACATTGGAAGCGGTTTTGCTTTCAGCACTTTTGTGATTTTGTGATTTGGCGCACGCCGAGAACTGGGTGGTCATGAAAATAGCCACGATGCAGCTCATAAGGTAGATTCTTTTTTTCATAACATTCTAAGTATTGGTTATTAAGATTGTTGTCGTTTACAAAGATAGATAAAAAAACAAATAAATACAAAATCCCCTACCGTCGCCACGGTTTTATCGCAGATTTTCGCGGATGACATTTATTCGGGCTGGCTATTTTTCGGAAATGATATACAAGTTGTCCATCTGATCATTTAGTGATGATTGAAAAAATCCCGTAGGGATTTGATGTGTGTAGGCAGGTATGCAGCGAAGGTTATGCGAAATGAGCGAAGCGAAATGGAGCATAACCGAAGCGAAATGCCTGCAAATATAGCATAACAAATTTGCATCCCAGCGGGATGCGATTTCACCATCATATGGCTATTTGATGTTGTCGCATTCCGCTGGAATGCATAATACTGACATATCTATTGCAGGCATTTCGAAAAGATTCCATTTCGCTTCGCTCCATTACATCTTTTCTGCATACCTGCCTACACACATCAAATTCCTAACGGAATTTCGTCGCATCTTCTTCGGGATAACACGTATACCATCACCTATTTCTCTGCCATGAGCACCTCCCAGAAAATCTTGGGGAGATACACGTTTTTCAGCGTGACTGCGGTCTCAAACATTGGCGCGATTTCCTTTGGCGTGTAGCCGGCTATGCCGCAACCAATCGGAGTGACCAAGAATTTCAGTTCGGGGTGCTCTTGTGCGAATTGCACGAATCGCTCCACGGCACGCTTGGTGCTTTCTTCGCCCTCCATCGTGGGTATGGCGTATGACTGCCCTTGCAATCCCTCGCCATTTCCCCAAACTGCGCCGAATTTCATGTGCGCCGTGCGTGCGGCACCGCCGAGGTGCATACCTTGCGCATTGCTGCCAAACACGAAAATTTCGCCAGGTTCCAGCGTGGTGATGTGCCGTGGACTCACGCGTAGTTCGTCATTGGTGAGAAAATCAGTCTTGTCCATTTTTTATCTATTTCCTTAAAATTAGCAGACTTGTTGTTTTTACAAGAAAGCAAGTCGTTGGATAACAATAAAATATCCAATGCTTACACATGTTAGGAATTCACTTACCTTAGTGCTGCTTAAAACTCAAATAAAGAATATCTGACATATGGCAAAGGTAAACATAAAATCTGAGAAAATCATTCCTTTCGGAGGAATTTATTACGCAAGCAAGGCTTTCTATGCGCTTTAACTTGACAAAGTCATCAACGGCACTCTTGGAGTTCGCAGCTCCACCTACAACGGCTACCAGTGTAACGAAATAATGTCAGCCATATCTGACGTGTTTCTCTGTGGCGATGACTGCGTGGAAGATGTTAACAGAAGCGAGTGCCACCTGCGGATATCATAAGGACTGTTGACGGCAACTGCCGCATATTCTACATACGGGCCATACACAATGCGTCAATGTACAGCCGCATACAAGACATGCGTGAATGGAAGCGTGCTGAGATAGGCTCGCAGGAAACGGAAGTGGCCTCGGTCATGTCAACACAGTTCATGGAGGAATAAAAGCTCTTGTTTAAATTACATATTTCAACGTGAGCTCTGCATTGATTTGTTTACTTTCAATTCTCGGGTAATAATTGTAGTCTAACCAGATTTCATATCGGGTATTTCGTATAAAGGTACCAAATTCTGCGGCCAGGTACATTCGTTTTCCAATCTTATAGCTTAATTCCGCCTCAAAATGATTAAAGGTCGAATGAGACTTATCACCTTGAACATTGACGGGGGTACCGTGCGGAGTCAGTGACCAGTCAAATTTCTGGTCATAACCTTTCCATGTGTATAACTGATAGAACTGGTTCCTTAAACTCAAAAGTAATTTGTTGTCAAAAAAAACACAGTCAAGGCCGGCCTTGATTGAGAATCCGGATCCCCAATTATAGTTACGGTGATAATCACGGTAGAAATCAGTCAATATGCCTCCCAATATCACGGCATTGGCGTGTATGAATCCGTTAAACACCATACTCTTTGCAGGCTGATACCTGAACATTGTGCCGGCACCGAAAGATGCAGGAGTCCCCAGTTTGTATGGTACCACGCACGGAGAGAGTCTGTTCGGATTGGCGTTCCATTTAATGGTATCAGAATCAAAGAAATCAAAATGCTGGTACATTCCCACGGATACATTCAGTTTTTTCCTGTTTATCACTTCCTTCGAAAAAAGACGTCCTATAATTTCGACCCTGCTCAATAATGGTTGAGTCTTGACAGCCTGTAATTCCATATAAAAAGAGAACCAGTCATAGGGTGTCCTGGTCTGTTCAGCATACCGGTCTCCATACTCTATCTCTATCTCCGCTACAGCTCCTGCCTGTGTTCCTTCGTCATTGTCCCAAAGTGCCAGATAACGACCTCCCAATGAAACATTCATGCTTACAGGGGGAATGCCAAACCGGCGTCCGCTCGTACTTCGCCTTTTCCAGGCATCTCCGGTTAAAATTCTCGTTAGTCCGCGCGTCGGGTTTATGACAAAAGCTGCCAGTTCCCGACCAAATCGCTCCCCGCCGCTCGTACGGTCATCGGTTATCATATCAGACGTGCGGTAAAGCACCTCTCCGATAGCAGCGCCCCCTATGGGCGTAGCGATGATATCATTGGTAGAAGGATACTCACGTTCCATACACATCTCCCACATGGCACTTCCACCTATCGCAAAGAGCTCTGACTGCCAGAAATTGAAACCGTTGGAGCGGCCTGCGTTGAAATAAAGCGAACCGTTGTAGGGATGGGCAAACATGTTGGTATTCAGATGGTCATTATCCCATTCAAAGCCATGACTGAAGTTATTCTTGATTGTATTCCAGGAGATTTGGGCATAACGTCCGTTTAACACATAACGGTCAAAAGCATTGAGGCCGATATTAAAACCTATAACTTCAGCCCCGGCCCGCCAGATGTTTTTCTTTTGATGTTTTATAATATCTGCACTGTCTGGCAGTGTGACGCTACTGACCAGTTTTCTTCCGGCAAAACGCAAAGGATGAAAAGGCTGTGCCGCAGGTTCCCCGATTGTTGCTGAATCGGGAATTTCCTGAGATGCAGGTTTCTGTGCAAAAGTGTTCATAACCTGAATGCACATCAACAATGAAATAAAAAGTGTATGGCTAAATGTATTCATAAGCCAACGAATCAGTTTGTAGTGTCCTTAAATTAGCAGACTTGTCATTTTTTACAAGAAAGCAAGTCATTGGATAACAATAAATTATCCAATGCTTGCATATATCAGAAAATTCACTTACCTTAATGTTGCTTAAAACTCAAATAAAGAATATCTGACATATAAATGACAAAGGTAAACATAAATCTGAGGAAATCACTCCTTTCGGAGGAATTTATTAAGCAAGCAAGGCTTTTTATGGTTCAGTGGAAAAATGCTGGGGGAACAAAAACAAAAAACATAAAAAACATCCTTTTACCGATGCCAGTGCTTCGCACCTGTCGTCAGCACGGTGGCATGTTTGATTTCAAGCCGCAGCTTGAATCAGACACACCACCGTCCTGCCGCCGCTCTCTTCGAGACCGGTGGCATCGCCAAAAGGACAAAAACCGCTCGCCTTCGGCGAAACACACAACCCTTCTACCACTCCAAAATACGCATCACGTCCCTACCGTTGAGGTTATAATTTCCCACATCTTGGTTGGGTTTTTCGCCGTGAAACGGCGAGCGGTTTTTGTCCTTGGCGTGGTGTGGGTGAGCCCTCGCAAGAGGGTGACGGTGGGATTGTGTGGTTTGCGGCATGGAAACGAGTTTCCATTGACGATTCTACCACAGTGCATAATCTATGGTCCCTGATTTTCCACTGATTGGTGTTTCCCATAGATACATCGGGTGAGGTGTTTTTATGCACTTTCACTTGACAAAGTCATCAACGGCACTCTTGGTGTTCGCAGTTCTACTTACAACGGCTACCAGTGAGACGAGAGCACGCGACTTCGACCGTCTCAACAATGACTTCGGCTGGAAGCATCTGCCATGCTCCTTCTTGAACGAGAACACCGTGTACATAATACTGACAGCCTTCTGCACGAAATCCACTATAATTTGCGTTGAGGGAAATTTCAAATGTGGCACTGAGGGCTGATAGAAAATGTGGGAGTGAAAAAACTTTCTTTTGCATCATTCCATTGAAAGTGTTACTTTTGTAGGCAAAAAATCTAAAAAGTATCAGAAATGAAGAAAATTACTACTATTTTAATGTCTTTGGGGCTCAGTCTTTGCCTTTCGGCACAGGCTTCCGCACAAGGCATGAACAAAGTGGCAGCGCGAAAAAGCGGTGCAGAAACCACATGGAAGTACCTTGGCAAAGGCACTATGATTGATGGCTGGGTGGTGCCTGGCTTGGCTCCCTCCATAGGTGAAGAACTGAATCCTGCCGACTACGCCTTCAGCGTGGAGGTGTACGAGAGCACCGAAACAGCCCATGTCTATAAACTTGCCAGCCCTTGGACTTCATCTTCGTTCCCATTTCTCGACAAGAACGAAAACAAAGAGGCGCACGACCTCGTTATCGATGCGTCGAAGCCTGAGTTTGTAAGGGTAGAACCACAAGTGTCGGGCTTTGTGAACGTGGACAAGACACGCGCCAATTTTTCCGACCCATTCTATATTGGCAATGCCGGTTGCTATTTCAATGAGGAGGAAGGCTACAGCGAGTCGGAAATCATTCAATACAATTACAACTCCACGTTTAAAAATGGCGTGATCACTATCGTGTCGCCACGTTTCGGCAAGGCAGCAAAGGGCGCCACCTATGGTTATAACTGGCAGGGCGAGTATAGCACTGTGATTACCCTCCCAACGGAGCAGCCAGCAGAGCAATGGAAATCGGCTGGCAAGGCCTCGTTCACTGATGGTTTCCTTTCACCGGGATTCTCATCGAACACCGACGACTACACTTGGACCGTGGATGTGGAGGAAAGCACCACCACAGCAGGACTTTACCGCTTGGTGAACCCCTACTCTGCCACTGGATGCCCATTGGTGTCGAAAAACCTCGACAATACACCTGCTTATGTGCGTATCGACGCTTCTGACCCCGACATTGTGGTGATTCAACCTCAATACACTGGATTCAAGGCTGTGCATAGCAACGAAACCATCAACTTCTACATCGGTAACGATGCTGGCATTTATGTGGCTGATGGCATCTCTAAAGCCGACCTGAAGGCGTCTTCTTCGTTTGCATCGAAGATCGACAAAATGGAGAATGGTGTGATTACCATCAAAAAGCCGCTGTTTGGCAAGAATGCCACCAGTGAGTTTGGCTATGAGTGGACTGGTGCCGACGGACAGGCAATCACTGTGGCTGCCACTATCCAGTTCCAAACCCCATCGTCAATCGATACTGTGGTGACCGACGACAATGCTAAAGCAGAATACTACAATCTGCAAGGCATTCGCATTACCAACCCACAAAAGGGCAGCATCTACATCGTGAAGAAAGGTGCTAAGGCCTCAAAAATTGTGATGTAAGATAATTGAGTTATGATACTAAAGGCAGCCCCCGAACTCGCGAGTTCGGGGGCTGCTCTGTATATATCCAAAATATGAATGAGTGATTATTGCTGTGGAAAATACTGTCAGCACAGAAACATGGTAGGGACGTGATACTTCACGTCCGCCCATAATGGTAATATTATATTGAATATCAATTATTTGGCGCGGACGCGAAGTATCGCATCCCTACCATGCAAAATCGTTCGGGAGATTGATACAATTCCTTCCCAGAAATCTTCCATTGAGCCATGATTATTGCTGTGGTTGCTCCACTTTTTTCCAGAGGAAAAGTTTGTCGCTTGGGCGGATTTTTGTGTCGGTCTTGATGGAGAAGCGTTCGCCCTTTTTGGTCATTTCCACTGGTTTCAAATCCACACGAATTTCCTCCACGGTCATGGGCAGCGCACCTGTTGTGGGACCTGTAATCACGATTTCGTCGCCCACATGCAGCTCGCCGGCCTCCATTTGAAATTCTGCCACGCCCAGTTTTGAGAAGTAGCGAATGCCCTTGGCGGCATACACCTTCACACGAGTGGCACTCGAGCCGTATTTCGCGGTCCATTCGCCCAGTCGTTGGCCGAGGTAGTAGCCGTCCCAGAATCCACGGTTAAACACCTTGGCGAGGCGTTCGTTCCAGTCGGCGATTTTCTCGTCGGTGTAGGTGCCGTCGATGATGGCGTTGATAGCCTCGTTGTAACATTCCACCACGGTGCGAACGTATTCGGGTCCGCGCGCACGGCCCTCAATCTTGAACACACGCACGCCGGCGTCAATCATCTTGTTGAGGAAATGTATGGTTTTCAAGTCCTTCGGACTCATGATATACTTATTCTCGATGGCAAGTTCATCGCCCGTGTCGCGGTCGGTGACGATGTAACTGCGGCGGCAAATCTGGCGGCACGCACCACGGTTGGCGCTCGCCCCGGTTTCGTGCAGACTCATATAGCACTTGCCGCTCACAGCCATGCAAAGTGCGCCGTGGCAAAACATCTCGATGCGCACCTGCTCGCCGTGAGGACCGCGCACATCGTTTTTCACGATAGCCTCGTGCACCGCCTTCACCTGGTCCATGTTGAGTTCGCGTGCAAGCACTTGCACATCAGCCCACTGGGCGTAGTAGCGCATCGCCTCGCTGTTGCTCACGTTCACCTGTGTGGAAATGTGCACCTCCACATCTATGGAGCGGGCGTAGAGAATGGTGGCCATGTCGCTGGCAATGATAGCCGTAACCTTCGCCTCCTTTGCCGCATTCACGATGCTGTGCATATATTCGATGTCTTCCTCGTAGATGATAGTGTTCACGGTGAGGTAGCTCTTCATGTTGTGCTCTTGGCACCAAGCCGCTATGGTGTGCAGGTCGTCGAGGGTGAAGTTCACGCTCGAACGGCTGCGCATGTTCAAATTCTCGATGCCGAAGTAGATGGCGTCGGCACCGCCCTGCCATGCGGCGGTGAGTGATTCCCACGACCCCACAGGGGCCATTATTTCAAAGTCGCTTCTTTGCATACCTAAAATGTGATGATTTGTTTTTGCAAAATTAGCGAATTCCCCACACTTAAAATAGGAAAACACCGCCTTTTTGCGAATTGGCGCAGACTTTTGCCGAAAAATGTGCTTTTCCATTCAAGAAAATTGGTATATTTGCACTTTAAACTGAAAAAAGTGACCACTAACCACTATATAGTATTCAAACGACCATGCCGATTACGCCACAGGAGGGGCTTCGCTAAATGAGAGGCTCCGCTAAGGTGTTTGTCATCACTGGCTTGACCTTCGTGGCTTTGCTTCTGATGTATTATTTGCCTGTGATGAATGTGGGCGGCACGCAGTTGCGTCAAGTGGATGTGCTTGCCGACCTCGGTGCCGACAGCACAGAGCGTTACGATGCAGAAAGCATCACCATCGACGAGGTAAAAAAGCCCAAAGGGGCGTGGAAAGACTCGGTGCCTGAAGGTGTGGAGCCCATCATCGACTACGGCACCGACAGCACAGGTGGCATGGACAGTTTCTATGCGGCTTTGGCGCAAGGGAAAAAACTCGGTAGGCCCGTGCGTGTGGCGTATTTGAGCGACTCGTTCGTGGAGGGCGACATCATGCTCGTGGACCTTCGCACTATGCTTCAGAAGCATTTCGGGAATGGCGGACTGGGCTGGTTGCGCTGCCGCACCAATTTCGATGAGGGCACTTTTGCCGCCAACTTGTCGAGCAGCGGCTTCGAGCCACGCCATATCATGAAGGCGCGATCACTCAGTTTAGCACATTACATTCTTCCACAAGGATATAGCGAGGTGCATGGCACCGCCACTGCCATAGTGACTTCGCTTTCGGGCGAACAAACCACCACATGGAGCCGTGCCACGGTGTGGGGCTACACCGATTCGGGTGCCACCGTCACAGGCAACCCCACCGGTGCCACCGTGCAGTGGCGGCCACACAAAGGCATACAGCAAGCCCGATTCCATGCGGCCAACATGCGCCGCTTCTCCACCACGGTGAAGGGTGATGCCAAGGTGTTTGGCATGTCGCTCGAAAACGACTACGGCATCGTGGTCGATAACTTCGGTGTGCGTGGCAGTTCGGGTATGCAACTTGCGAACTTGGCGGTGGGCTTGTCGGCAGATTTCGCCCGTCAGCACCCCTACGACCTTGTGATTATCCACTACGGACTCAACGCCATAGCACAGGCAGGAACGGAGAAAACTTGCTCCTGGTATGTGGCAAACATGAAGAAGTGTGTGGCGCGAATCAGGAAAATTTACCCACGCAGCGCGGTGATGATTGTGAGTGCGTCGGATATGGCTACTCGCAGCCACTCCACAGGCAAGGTGCGCACCATGCCGGCCGTGGAACCCCTCGTGCGCTATCAGCAGAAGATGGCGGCGGAAATGGGTGTGGGATTCATTAATTTCTACGATATGATGGGCGGCAGAAACAGTGTGGTGAGCATGGCAGAGCGCCATCTTGCCGAAAAAGACTATGTGCACGTCAATCGCCGTGGCGGTAAGATGATGGCGGAGAAATTCACCAAGTCGTTTGTCGCCGGATTTGATAACTATAAACGCAAAAAAGCCGCAGGCTACTAATTGAGATATGGAAGCGATATACAACAATTTAGCGCAACTGCTCACCTACGATCCTCAAAGCCCTATCATTTTCAGTAGCGGCTTGTTCTTGGTGCTGTTTGTGGGCTTCACGTTGGTGTATTACATGCTTCACAGCACCTTCACGCCTCGCATTCTTTTCGTCACGCTGTTTTCCTACTATTTCTACTACAAGAGCAGCGGCGTTTACTTCATTCTGCTTGCAGTGGTCACGATGAGCGACTATCTGATAGCCAAGGCGATACACAACAGCAGAGAGGAGAATGCCGACGATTTGAGTTATGGCCGCGGCTATCGCAAGATGCTCGTGCTGCTGAGTTTGGCGATAGATTTGGGCTTCTTGGGCTATTTCAAGTATGCCAATTTCTTCGGTGCCAACTTCGCCCTTATCGTGGGGCAGAATTTCCAGCCGTGGGACATTTTCCTGCCAGTGGGCATCAGTTTCTTCACGTTCCAGAGCCTGAGTTATACCATCGATGTGTATCGTGGCGAATTGCGTCCGCTCGATTCGCTGCTCGACTATGCGTTCTATGTGTCGTTCTTCCCGCAGTTGGTGGCTGGCCCGATTGTGCGTGCCCGCGACTTTGCGCCGCAAATCCGTAAGCCGCTCGTGATCAACAACCGTATGATTGCGATGGGCGTGTATCTGATTGTGATTGGCTTGTTTAAGAAGGCGGTGATTAGCGACTATATCAGCATCAACTTTGTGGACCGTGTGTTCGACAATCCGCTTCGCTACACCGGTGTGGAGAATTTGTTCGGTCTGATCGGTTATGCCATGCAACTGTATTGCGACTTTAGCGGCTACAGCGATATGGCGATAGGCATCGCGCTGCTGCTGGGGTTCCGCTTCCCTGCCAACTTCAATGCGCCGTTTAAGGCCGACAGTGTGAGCGACTTTTGGCGCCGCTGGCACATTTCGCTCTCGTCGTGGATTCGCGACTATGTGTATATCTCGCTCGGTGGCAACCGTAAAGGCGACTTGCGCACCTGCTTCAATATTTTCATCACCATGCTCTTGGCTGGCTTGTGGCATGGTGCGAGTTGGAATTTCGTGATTTGGGGCGCGCTCTTTGGCTTGGCGCAGGTGGTGCACCGCACTTTCAGGGTGAATATCCTGCACCACGACCGCCACTATCGCAGCCAGGGCGTGAAACGCTTCTTTGCGGTGCTGAGCACTTTTGTGTTTGTGCTGTTCACCTTCATGGTGTTCCGCAACTCCGACATGCAGGGCGTGGTGGATATGCTCACGCAAATGTTCACCAAGTTCCACCCCGAAGTGGCTGTGCCGTGCGTCACAGGCTATGTGTGGGTGTTTGTGCTGGTGGTGTTTGGCTTCGTGAGCCACTGGCTCCCACAGGTGTGGGAGAGCAGAATGGTGGCATATCTCTCCAAGTGCAATCTGCTGGTGTATGTGCTGCTGCTCACGGGCGTGATTTTCCTCATTTGCCAAGTGAAGACCAGCGATGTGCAGCCGTTTATCTATTTCCAATTCTAAAAGCGGAATTGGCGTTGATATAAATAATTTTTAACGAAAGTTTTTGCTTTTGGGCAGAATTTTGGCACAATATATAAATTATCTTTGCAACGTGAAAATGAAACAAAACTGATAATAATAAAAAATACAATATAATTATGGCAGAAGATATTAAAACTATGTTGGGTGATGCAGCTGAACGCAAGCAATTATCGCCTGAAAAGCTGAAAGCTCTTCAGCTCACTATGGACAAGATTGACAAAACCTACGGTCGTGGATCAATCATGAAACTCGGTGACGAGAACATCGAAAACATCGAGGTGATTCCTTCAGGTTCTATCGGTTTGAACTATGCACTCGGCGTGGGTGGCTACCCTCGCGGAAGAATCATCGAAATCTATGGTCCTGAATCATCAGGTAAGACCACCTTGGCAATCCATGCCATTGCTGAGGCGCAAAAGATGGGCGGCATCGCTGCTATCATCGACGCTGAGCACGCTTTCGACCGCTTCTATGCTGAGCAACTTGGTGTGGACGTGAACAGTCTGCTCATTTCACAACCCGACAACGGTGAGCAAGCCCTTGAAATCGCTGATATGCTGATTCGCTCGTCGGCTATCGACATCATCGTTATCGACTCGGTGGCCGCGCTTACTCCTAAGGCGGAAATCGAGGGCGAAATGGGCGATAGCAAGATGGGGCTTCAGGCTCGACTGATGTCGCAGGCGCTTCGCAAACTCACAGCCACCATCAGCAAGACCAACACCACCTGCATTTTCATCAACCAACTTCGCGAAAAACTCGGCGTGATGTTCGGCAACCCCGAAACCACCACTGGCGGTAACGCGCTGAAGTTCTACGCAAGTGTGCGTATCGACATTCGCCGCATCGGTCAAATCAAAGATGGCGACCAGGTGAACGGTAACCTCACCCGTGTGAAAGTGGTGAAAAACAAGGTGGCACCTCCATTCCGCAAGGCAGAGTTTGAGATTCTCTTCGGTCAAGGCATCAGCAAGGTGGGTGAAATCGTTGACCTCGGCGTGCAGTTCGGCATCATCAAGAAGAGCGGCGCATGGTTCTCTTACGAGGGCACCAAGTTCCAAGGTCGCGACACGGCTAAACAACTCATTGCCGACAACCCAGAACTTGCCGAAGAACTCGAAGCAAAAATTTTCGCCGCTATGCGTGGTGAGACGCTTGAAGAGGAAACTGAAGCATAAATTCAATAATCCTTTATAAAAAACATCTTTTTAGTGGTTAGAGGGATTTGGTTATTTTTCCCTCAACGCCCCCTTCGGTATGCGCGACGCACCCCGAAGGGGGCTCCCCATTTAACCCCACCACTTCAAGTGTTTCAGGTGTTTCAGGTGTTTCAGGTGCTTCAGGTGCTTCAAGTGTTTCAGGTGTTTCAGGTGCTTCGCATCATGCATGGTAGGGACGTGATACTTCACGTCCGCCCATAATTGTATTAACATATTGAATACCAATCATCTGACGCGGACGCGAATTATCGCGTCCCTACCATGTATAACGAAAAATTTGTTGTGTCGAAAAAATTTATATACATTTGCGAATGTTAAACCTTCAAACTTATTAGAAAATCCAGAAACTGAGTCAAAGTATAGCAATAGCAAACATGAGCAAGAGGTGCCGTTCAGCACTTTAGTGATAATTAAATACATTCTTGAATATTAAAACGAAGGCAATGTTCAAAAGTAATACTAAGTTAAAAATAATCCGGATTTGGCTAATAGCAGCAATCTCTGCTGTTGCCGGCATATATGCGTTATCATTTGGCACGATGATAATTCAATTAGCCTTTCACCAATTTGAGGCACCCGTTGTAGGTATGATGACTTATGACATTGTTAGCCCCGACGAGGATTCATTGGTCACCTCATTAGAGAAATTACGGGATACAAATCCAAAATTTTCGCATTACTACCAGAACGGAAAAATAAAAGAAGTACTGTCTTTTCATAGCGACACCCCAGATAACGTTAAATACTATATTTCCCCGAAAGGGATTCCCTATGGTTCGTGGAGTTATTCCTCAGAAGGAGTTGGTCTTGGCAGCAAAAGGAATCATATCATAGAAATTGTTGTGCCATCTAACACTACACCAACAACATTTTTTGTTAGCAGAGCACTTAATGGGCAACCCGCACAAATATCGTTTAGTTGGTACGAATTCTCTGACATGCATGACAATCTTGACTATATCAAGAATGTGAACAAATTTCTGGATAGCGTTTGTAAATATGATAAACAGATTGGTCGAAACATTTTCTATTGTTTACCACACTACATAAGCCACGCTTGGTGGGAAGAGGCGTATTATATTGAATTATTCCTAATCCTCGCTTTAATATTATTGAAACTGGCGAGCAAGGATGAAACAAAAAAATGAACCTGGTAATCGGATTTGTGTGAGAAGTGAACTTGGATTGGTAGGATATAACTGATTTTTGCCACGAATTTGCACGTCTCGGTAAGGACCGGTTACGGATGTGAAGAAGGAGAGGCTGATACCACGACCGACCGTTTCCAGTATGCGGACGCACCCCGAAGGGGCTCCCCATTTAATCCCACCTCCCCAAGTGTTTCAGGTGCTCTTGGTAAAAATGCATCAAATTTTCCAAAACGATAACGCCATAGCGTAGGGACATGCCTTTGGCATGTTTCCAATGCGTTGATGCATTGTACAACATTCGCCATTGTTTTTTTGGGGGGCAGTGCTCTCGCCTTCGGTATGTTTCCAATGCCTTGAAACAATGGTGGTTGGCGACCGAAACATGCCAAAGGCATGTCCCTACGTTATGATGCGCCCTGTTGTGGCTGACATAAATCATCGCATCTGCCAACGCATAACGCATTCGGAACTCTTTTTATTTCTGCCCCCCAGTATTTATCCACTGACCCGTGTTCCTTTTTTTAATTGGTGTGAATGGATTTTTAATGGATTAAATTGGTGTTTTTTTGTTATGGGTGGAGGCTTCATGGCTGGCACATTGGTTGCTTGCCATCGAAATATGCTGATGGTATGCCCCTGCGCTGTCGTGAATTGCTTTTTGCCCTTTGCTCTCCGTTGGTGGGGGTGTGGGGTGCTTTTGGTGGGTTGGGGATTTTTTTGTAATTTTGGAGGTTGGTAGATTATACTGAAAATATAAGGTAAAACTATAATGGATAAAAGTCAAGAAAAGAGCCTTTTCGGCTTGGTTAAGGTGAAGTCGCTCATTGCGTTTGCGGCTTCGGTGCTGTTCTTCCTGGTGCTGTCGTGGGTGTATTTCTACCCCAACGACATTCGTGGCGATGTGATGCAGCAGCACGATATAGTGCAAGGTGCCGCCAACGGTCAGGAGGCGTCGGTGTATTACGAGCAGACAGGCAAGGTCACTCGCTGGACCGATGCGCTGTTCGGTGGTATGCCCACTTTCCAGATTTCCCCCACCTACGAGAGCAGTTCGCTGCTGAGCACGGTGGATAAGGTGTATTCGTTGCGCATATTCGGTATGCCCTCTTATGTGAGTTGGCTCTTTATGCTCATGATGGGCTTCTATATATTGATGCTCGCCTTCGACATGAAGTGGTATTATGCCGTGCTGGGTGCCGTGGCTTATGCGTTCTCCAGTTATTTCTTCATCATCATTGGCGCGGGCCATATCTGGAAATTGCTGGTGCTCTGCTACATTCCGCCCACCATTGCCGGCATAGTGATGTGCTATCGTGGCAAATACCTTGCCGGTGCAGCCATAGCCGCCCTTTTTGCCGCCCTTCAACTCTACAGCAACCACGTGCAGATGACGTATTACTCCGTGTTCGTGGTGGTGGCGCTTGTGATTGCCTACCTCTGCCAAGCCATCAAGCAAAAGCAGATGAAGCGTTGGGGCATCGCCACCGGCTCGCTTGCCGTGGCTGCGGCTCTCGCACTGTTGAGCAATGCGCCCAACCTGTTTATGACTTATAAATACTCGAAGGAAACTATACGTGGCGGCCACAGCGAACTCACTCCGCTGAAGACCGATGCCGAGCAGGCTCCACAGCAGACCACTAAAAACGGCGGTTTGGATAAGGACTACATTACCCAATGGAGTTACGGCTTGGGCGAGACTTTCACGCTGCTTGTGCCAAATGTGAACGGTGGCGCGTCGCTCAAACCCACACAAGACGAGCAAAACCCAAGCATAATTTCCAACACTATGCTTTCGCTCGACAAGACTTCGAAATACGAAAAACTCGACAGCCAAGGCGAAATCGACCAACTGAATGCGCAATGTATGCAAATGTTCACCCAATACTTCGGCAATCAGCCGATGACCAACGGCCCGGTGTATGTGGGTGCGCTGATTTTCGCGCTCTTCGTGCTGGGGTGCATTGTGGTGAAAGGACCGGTGAAATGGGCACTTTTGGCTGTTACCATTCTTTCGGTGCTGCTCTCGTGGGGACACAATTTTATGTGGTTCTCCGACTTGTTTATCGACCACTTCCCGATGTACAACAAGTTCCGCACCGTGGCGAGCATTCTTGTGATAGCCGAGTTTACCATTCCTTTGCTGGCTGTGCTTGCGCTGCACAAGGTGTTCACTGAGGAAGATTTCCTGAAGAAGCATAAAATCGCCCTCTTTGCCAGCTTCGGTGCGTGCGCCGCGCTCTGCTTGCTCTTTGCTGTGGCTCCGGGCTTGTTCCAGAACTACACCGAAAGCGACCAGCAAATTTTCAACATGATCAAGCAGCAGTTGGGCGAGGTGCCTGGCAGCGTGTATGCCAATGTCGATGCCATTCGCCTCTCGCTCGTGTCGCAAGACGCTTGGCGCAGTTTGGCGGTGATTGTGGTGGGCTTCGCCATCATTTTCGCCTACCTCAAAGGCATTATGAAAACCAATGTGGCAGTGCCTGTGCTGCTCGTGGCTGCGGTGGTGCTGGTGGATATGTTCACCGTGAACAAGCGTTACATCGACAAATACTCTTTCGTGTCGAAATACGATGTGGCTTCGGCTCAGTTCGAATCCACACAGGCTGATAAGACCATTCTTCAAGACACCACGCAAAACTACCGTGTGCTTGATGTGCAGGGCTTCGGTCAGCCCAATTCATCATATTTCCACAAGACTGTGGGCGGCTACCACGCGGCAAAACTGGCGCGCTACAACGATTTGATCGACCGTCAAATCAGCCGCAACAATATGCAGGTGCTCAACATGCTCAACACGCGCTGGGTGAAGGTGGATGCCAACAATGCACAACTCAACCCTGCCGCACTGGGCAATGCGTGGTTTGTGGATTCGCTCACATTCGTGAAGGGTGCCGATGCCGAAATGAAGTTCCTTGACCACTTCAACGCTGCCAACAGCGCCGTGGCCGACGAGCAGTTTAAGGCTGTGCTTGGCAATGCCGTGCCTAAGACTCCAGGCGACACCATCTACGAAACCACCTACGCTCCAAACCGCCTCACCTACCATAGCCATAGCGCGAAGGGTGGCGTGGCTGTGTTCAGCGAAGTGTATTTCCCATGGGGCTGGCAAGTGACCATCGACGGCAAACCTGCCGAACTTGGCCGTGTGAACTATGTGCTCCGTGCGCTGCAAGTGCCAGCCGGCGACCACAAGATTGAGATGAGGTTTGAGCCCGAGCAGGTGGAATCGGCCGACTCTGCCGCTAAGGTTGCCATCATGCTTATCTTTGTGGCTGTGATTGCGGCGATTGTGGTGCCTGTGATTCGCAACCGTAAGAAATCCGACGGTAAAACCGCCGGAAATGCCTAAATTTTCCCGATAATTCCGTTAGCGAATGGGTAGATTCAGAAGATATCGAACTGCTTGGAGCCGCCACCACCGAAGTGGCGGCTTCGGCATTCATTCGCCTTTCGCGTTCAACTTCGTGCAGAATGTGCTTGGCGAGCGATACCCCTATTATGCCTACGCACGCATCGCCAAATGGCGCGCCAAGGCAAAGGCTGCGTTGGGTGGTTGCTGGCCACATTCATCATCGCTCATTTCGCTTAATGAAGCCCGGATGTTGTTCCGCATCACCAATTTCTTCAATCCCTCGCAGTTGCTTGTGGTGGGTGTGAGAAGTGGGGTGTCGGCGGCAAGTGTGAAGGCGGTGTCGAGCCAAAGTGTGCTACACCTCTATTCGCCACATTATGCCCAAAGCAGGGTGCAGCAACAGTTGCTCCAGCCTTTCGGTGATCAAGTGCGCCATTACACCGACATTTCCGAATGTATGCAGGCGTATTTCTCGCAGATTTCGGGTGATGCCGACCCTTTCGTGCTGGTGAACGAAATTGGCGATGAAATGGAACTCGATGCGCTAAAATTGGCGATTTTGCCGATAGTGCGCAAGCAAGGTGTGATAGTGATGCGCAATTTGCACAAGCATGAACTGGTGGCGCGCCTGTGGGCAGAATGTAAGCACCACGCCCAGTATGGACAAACCTACACCAACGGGAAAACCGGTATTCTCATCGCTAACCCCAAACTCCAATTGGAGCATTTCTCCCTTTGGCTGAAATAAGAAAAAAAACTCACACAGATATGAATATAGTGAAGATTAGCGGCAGCCCCGCACAACAGATGTTTCAATACTCATTCTATTATGCGCTCTTGCAGCACGACCCCGAAGCATGCTTGCATGTGCCTTCGGAGAAATGGATTAACTCTCGCTTCCATTTGCCCCGATTCATAGAGGCATCGGCCGACGACTTGAAGCAGTTTGGCAAAGGTTCAATCGGTTCGCGCATGATGTCGATGTTCAGAAAAGCCGCTGGTGAGGTGGTCACCGAACCGCAAGACCACCGTTTTGTGGCTGATTTGCTGGAGAAGAAAGATGCTTATTTCGATGGGCAATGGCTCTCGCCACGCTATTTCGCTTCGGTGGAAGATGATATCCGCGCGGCTTTTTCGGTGCCAGAGAAGGTGTTGCCGTCGTCGATGGCAAGTATGCTCAACATGCTCAAGCAGGGCAAGACCGTGGCGATGCAAGTGCATGAGCCTAACGATGCCGAAAATACCTGCACGCCCGACTACTACAACTGGGCGATTGCCAACATTCTCTCCACGTTCAACAATCCGCATTTCTATGTGTTTACCACCGATATTGATTGGGTGAAGGCAAACGTTAATTTCCAAGGGGCGAAGGTGGAAATCGTGGAATATCCTGCCGCTGCCGAAACCTCGTTGCTTGCCTATCTGTTTCGTGCGCGCCACATCGTGATGGCTAACCGTCTGGTGAGTTGGTGGGCGGCATGGCTCAACGCCAACGACGATAAAATAGTGATTGCACCCCAAAAATGGGCGAAAAACGCCGATTATCCCGACCTTTACCCCATCTACTGGACCCAAATCCCCACCACATAAATCGGGAAGATGTTCAGCCCCAAAAGCAATGTCTGGGCACATAGGTGCACGAGATTGCCACAAATCCTAATGACCGATTAGGGATAAACAATAACGCCATAACGAATATGCTTTTTCGCTATGGCGTTGCTATTTTTATTTGGATTTTAATTGGCGGTAGGGGGTGAGGAAGAAGGGGCGGTCGGTGAGGTGCGGGTGTGGTACTGTGAGCGTGGGCGTGTTGATGGCGATGGGGGTGCCGTCGGTTTGTTCGATTGCCATGATGTCGATGTCAACGAGGCGGTCGATGTAGTTGCCACGTTCGTCGCGGTGCGAATTGCTGCCCAAAGAGTGCTCCAAATCGTGAATGTGGTCGAGCATGTCGAAAGGCTCGATGGTGGAATCGAGTGCCACGCCCACGTTTAGGAACTCGTTGGGCGACTCAAACCCCCACGGCTTACTCTTTACCACTTCGCTTTCTTTAACGTGCTCAGCGCCGTCGGAAAGGGCTTTAATGGCGTTTTCCAAATTCCGCTTGCGGTCGCCCAAATTCGTGCCAATATTGAGATAATACCGAAAAGTCATTAGGAGAAGTTAGAAATTAGATGTTAGAAATTAAACTCAGAAGTTAAGAAGTTAAAGAAGTTAAGACGATAGCATCGCCTACTTCGAATTCTCGAAAATTCGGAATCTCGAAAAATCGGCATCTTGCAGGATTTTTGAAACACCTATTTTATCCATTTAATCCTATTTCCACCTATTTTTTTAAAATCAGTGTTAATGGATTTTTAATTGGGTTTAATCGGTGTTTTTTCCTGCCATAGAAGATGAATGGTGGGTAGAAAAGTGAAAAAGACTTAATTAGCCGTTGTGTGCGTCTAATCAAGCCTTTTGTCTTTTATGCAGAAATTGCCGTGCGGCAATTAGAGACTCTTTTGTACCTCGACTTCTTCGAATGCCTCAAGCATATCGTCGGGCAAGATGTCGTTGTAGCCAGCGATGCTCAAACCACATTCGAAACCGTTTGTAACTTCCTTCACGTCGTCCTTGAAACGCTTGAGTGAAGCCAAAGCACCAGTGTAACGAACGATACCATCGCGAATCACGCGCACCTTGCAGTTACGCTTGATTTTGCCGTCCATAACCATGGCACCGGCAATGGTACCCACTTTGCTGATGTGGTAAACTTCCTTCACCATCACGTTACCAATCACTTCTTCCTTGATGTCAGGAGCAAGCATACCTTCCATAGCGCTCTTCACCTCCTCGATTGCATCGTAGATGATAGAGTAGATACGGATGTCGACGCCTTCCTGTGCAGCGAGGCGTTTTGCATCGGCACTTGGACGCACTTGGAAGCCAATGATGTAGGCATTTGATGCGGCAGCCAAGGTTACATCGCTTTCGCTGATAGCACCCACAGCCTTGTGAACCACATTCACTTGCACCTCTGGGGTAGAGAGTTTAAGCAGAGAGTCGCTCAATGCTTCGATAGAACCGTCCACGTCGCCCTTCACAATCACGTTCAACTCGTGGAACTCGCCCAAAGCTTTGCGGCGTGCGATGTCTTCGAGGGTGAAGCGTTTCTGTGTGCGCAGACCGAGTTCGCGCTGGAGTTGTTCGCGCTTGTTGGCTATCTGGCGTGCTTCCTGGTCGGTGTCCATCACGTTGAACTTATCGCCAGCGGTAGGAGCACCGTTCAGACCGAGAATCAATGCAGGTGATGATGGTCCAGCCTCTTGAATGCGCTGGTTGCGCTCGTTGAACATCGCCTTCACCTTACCGTAGTGTGTGCCGGCAAGAATGATGTCGCCCACATGGAGTGTACCGTTGTCGACGAGGAGTGTAGCCACATAGCCACGGCCCTTGTCGAGCGATGATTCAATGATTGAACCAGTGGCCTTGCGATGAGGATTTGCCTTCAGTTCGAGCATATCGGCTTCGAGCAGCACCTTATCGAGCAGTTCTGCCACACCGATGCCCTTCTTGGCACTGATGTCTTGGCTTTGGTACTTACCGCCCCACTCTTCCACCAGGTAGTTGAGGTTGGCAAGTTCTTCCTTAATCTTGTCAGGGTTAGCGCCTGGCTTATCAATCTTGTTGATTGCGAAAATGATAGGCACACCTGCAGCGGAAGCGTGGTTGAGTGCTTCCACGGTTTGAGGCATCACAGCATCATCAGCAGCCACGATGATGATAACGATGTCGGTAACCTTGGCACCACGGGCACGCATAGCGGTAAACGCCTCGTGACCAGGGGTATCGAGGAATGTGATGCGGCGGCCGTTTTTCAGTTTCACATTATATGCGCCGATGTGCTGGGTGATACCACCAGCCTCACCAGCAATCACGTTAGCGTTACGGATGTGGTCGAGCAATGAAGTCTTACCGTGGTCAACGTGGCCCATCACAGTCACCACTGGTGGACGTGATTCGAGGTCTTCAGGATTATCCTCCTCCTCATGAATCTGTTCTGCCACATCTGCGCTTTCGTATTCGGTTTTGTAGCCAAATTCTTCAGCCACAATATTGATGGTTTCGGCATCGAGGCGTTGGTTGATAGATACCATCACACCAATGCTCATGCAGGTGCCAATCACCTTGTTGATAGGCACGTTCATCATAGCAGCGAGGTCGTTTGCGGTCACGAACTCGGTGAGTTTCAGGATTTTAGATTCTGCTGCTGCCTCTGCTGCTTCAGCGCGCTCTTCCTCACGGAAAGCCTCACGCTTTTCACGACGCCATTTTGCACCCTTCTTCTGTGGCTTGTTGGTGAGGCGTGCCAGCGTTTCCTTCATTTGGCGCTGTACATCTTCCTCGCTCACTTCAGCCTTGAATGGGCGTTTGTTCTTATCTTTCTTGTTGCGCTTGCCAGCGTTGGCATTTTGAGCGTTGGCAGCGTTTTGCTGGTTGCCACGCTTTTGGTTGCCACCGCCTTGTGATTGCTGTTGCACGCTCTTTTCGATGTCAACCTTTTCCTTGCCAATGCGCTTGCGTTTGCGCTTTTCGCCGTCGGCATTAGCGCCTTGGCGAGCCTTTTCCTTGTTGATACGCTCGTTGCGCTTTTCCTCCTTCGTCTTCTTCTTCGGGCGAGTGGATTGGTTGAGCGCCGACAAGTCGATTTTGCCCACCACCTTAGGACCTTGCATACGAGGGGCGTTGGAGATGGTTTCTGGTTCGGCTTGTGGAGCAGGTGCATGAGCCTCTTCCTTCTTCTGCTCTACCACAGGAGTTTCTGCCACTGGTTGTGGTTTTTCCACCTTTGGTTCGGCTGGAGCCTTTTCTTCCTTCTTTGGCTCTACCGCAGCAGGTTCGGGCTTAGCATCCTCCTTTGGAAGCTCTGCTGGAGCAGGCTTCTGTTCTTCTGCCTTTTTCTCTTCCATCTTCACCTCCTCGGCTTTAGGTGCTTCAGGCGCAGCGGGTTTTGGTGCTACAGGGTTGCCCTTAGCGTCGAGTTCGATTTTACCCAACACTTTTGGTTTCTGTATCGCCACTTCCACTGTTTTGCTTTCTTCAGCTTCACGACGCTTTTTTTCTGCAGCTTGAGCGGCTTTCTCTTCCTTGCGGTCGTGAATAATCTGTTCGGCTGCCTTTTTCTGTTGCATGGCTGGCTTAAACTTCTGGATGAGCAAGTTGTAGGCTTCATCGCTGATGCGTGCATTGATGTTGTCGTCAACCTCAATCTCGTTCTTCTTCAAGAAGTCTCTTGCCGTCTGCATTCCGATGTTTAAATCTTTGACTGCTTTACTAATCTTTATGGGCATATATTTCTTTTAAGTTGTTGTCTCGTTTGTTTTGTTCGTTTGCACTTGTTGGCCCTTGCTTGTTTGTGCTTGTGTCCCGACTCTGTGCATTGGGTCGTGGCAGCGGAGGGGAAGAATGTGATTATTCTTCGTCGAACTCAGCCTTCAGCACAGCAATCACGTCGTCAACGGTGCTTTCCTCGAGGTCGGCTTTGTCGATGAGTTCTTGGCGTGGAGTGTGGAGCACGGCTCTTGCGGTGGCGCAACCCATGTTCTTGAGGGCTTCGATTACCCACTCGTCGATTTCGTCCTTAAACTCGTCGAGGTAGATATCGTCTTCGCCTTCGCTTTCAATGTCGCGGTACACGTCGATGGTGTAGCCGGTGAGGATAGTGGCGAGTTTGATGTTCAAACCACCCTTACCGATAGCGAGCGACACTTCGTCAGGACGCAAGAACACTTCGGCGTGCTTGTTTTCTTCGTCGAGGCGGATTGAGGAAATCTTTGCAGGGCTCAATGCGCGCTGAATGAAGAGTTGTGGGTTGCTGGTGTAGTTGATCACGTCGATGTTCTCGTTGCGCAACTCTCTAACGATGCCGTGGATACGTGCGCCCTTCACACCCACACATGCGCCTACTGGGTCGATGCGGTCGTCGTAACTTTCAACGGCGATTTTAGCGCGTTCGCCAGGAATACGAGCCACGGCGCGAATCACAATCAGACCATCGTGGATTTCTGGCACCTCAAGTTCGAAGAGGCGACGCAAGAAGTTTTCGCTTGTGCGCGACACGGTGATCTTAGGATTGTTGTTCTTGTTATCCACATTGTAAATGACGGCGCGCACGGTTTCGCCCTTGCGGTAGATGTCGGTAGGAATTTGTTGGTCCTTTGGAAGGAGCAACTCGTTTTTCTCATCGTCGAGCAGGAGCACCTCACGCTTCCACACTTGGTAAACTTCACCACTCACCAGTTCGCCTTCTTGGGCCTTGAATTGGGTGTAGATGGCGTCTTTTTGCAGGTCAAGAATCTTACTTGCCAAAGTTTGACGCAAGTTAAGAATTGCGCGGCGGCCGAATTTGGCGAATTCTATTTTTCGGGTATGCTCTTCGCCCACTTCGCAGTCGGGGTCGGGGCTGTCCACATCGTTGCGGGCATCGGTGAGCGCGATTTGGCGGTCGGGATCTTCCACTTCGCCATCAGGGACCACTTCGAGGTTCTGATAGATTTCGCAGTCGCCGTTGTCGGGGTTCATAATCACGTCGAAGTTCTCGTCGCTACCGAAAATCTTAGCCAATACGCTACGGAACGACTCTTCAAGCACACTAATCATAGTGGTCTTGTCGATTTTCTTCAACTCTTTGAATTCTTTGAAACTGTCGGTCAAACTTATAGTTTCGATTTCTTTCTTAGCCATAGTCTGGTGTTAAAACTGTATGATGTTTTTTGTATATTTTATTTCGTCGTATTTATAGTTGAGGTCCTCGTCCACCATTTCGGGGCGCTTCTTGCCCTCAAGTTTCACCTTCTTGGTGATGGTGAGTGTAAAGCCTTTCTCGTCAGCGTCTTTGAGCGTGCCTTTAAGTTTCTTGCCGTCTTTGGTGAGCACTTCCACCTCGCCACCCATATTCTTCTTGTAGTGCTGAAGCACCTTGAAAGGGTCGCTGATGCCGTAACTGCCCACGGTGAGTTCGTAGTCCTCCACATCGCGGTCGAAGTGGTCGAGCACCTTGTTGTTCAGCGCGATGCAGTCGTCGATAGTCACAGAGCCCATGCTGTCGATAGCCACATCAATTATATTGTCGGCACTCACTTTCACCTCCACCAGAAAGATTTCGCTTCCTTCAAGTTCGGTGTTGATAACGTCGATAAGTTCTTGCTTATTAATCATACTTACGGGTATATAAATAAAAAAGAAGAAGCCACAGAGCCCCCTCTAATCGAATTGCGTTGCAAAGATAGTGATAATTACCGAGGTATGCAACTTCCCCCTGCCCATGCCCCCAATTCATCGCCCCATACTTCCAAATAATTATATATATTTATATTTATAAAAGATTATTTAACACAAATGCCTTGGGTGAGTCAACGAGTCAACGGGTCAACGAGTTTTTTTGTAATATGTCGATGGGGTGGCGACTGTTTTTTGGGGTGGGGATTATTGGTAGTGGGCGAGGGTGGCTTTTAGTTGGGTGATGATTTGGGATTTCAGTTCGGGTGGGGTGAGCACTTCCACGTTGCTGCCGAGGGAGAGGATTTTTTCGTAGAGGTCGTAGGTGAGCAACATGCGGTAGCGGAAAATGGAGTAGGTGTCGTGCACTTCCTCGCTTTGCGTGTGGTGGAGCGGCAAGGCGCGGAGGTATCTCGCTTGGGTGTGGCTCACGCGTAATGCGATGTCCTTTGGTTCGTTCTGGTTGATGGTGATGCCGTAGCAGTCTTTGAAAAACGACTGTGGCTCAAAGCCTTCTGGCATCTTGAAGGAGGTGGAGGAAATATTGAGATTGGTCATGCGGTCGAGCGAATAGGTCTTGATTTTACCATCAGCCACATTGTGCCCAATCACATACCATAATTGCTTGAATATCTTTACGAAATAGGGGCAGATGACCACGCCTTTCGATGCTTGCGAGCGGGTGTAGGGGTGGTAGTCAAACACGATGCGCTTGTCTTCGCGCATGGCTTGAATCACCACAGGCAGGTGCTCGCGAGCCGATGGCACATCTTCCACGATGATGCGTCCCGAAAGGTCTTTCGAGTTGCTGAGCATGCCGGTCATAGAGAAGGTGTCGAGCAGCCAGTGGTGCATACGGCTGTCGGCTTCGTTGTCGCAGTTTTCGATGTAATACTCAAATGTGGAGCGATTGCACTGAATGTTGATGTTGAACATTTCCTCAATGGCGTTGCGATAATTGAAGAACGTGCGTCGCGGAATGGGGTTCCCGTCGCTGAGCGAGGAATTGCACCACAGTCGGTTGAGTTCTTCGAGGGTGATGTGTCGGTGGCTCTCGATAGTGTCGACAATCCACACATATACTGCAATCTTATTTCGTGCCATAGGAAATTTGAGAATTAGGTTTTGAAAATAGAAAAGGCTTTGGGGATTCGACCTGTCGTTTGTAATGCCAAACCCCTCAAAGCCTTGCTTTTTATAATGCGCTATGTTGGGGTTATTTGCTTTTGCGGAGTAGGAGCAAGCCGATTACGGTGAATGCGGCGTTGAAGAGCAGGAGTTCAAAACTCATGGTGTAGTCGCAATATTTGAGCAGCGCCCATTGGAGCACCCAACTCAATATTGGTGAGAGCACACACACCACAGGCACGAGTTTGTCGCGCACGTCGCCCTTGATAAACATACCGTAAACGAACAAGCCGAGGATAGGACCGTAGGTGTAACTTGCCAAAGAATACACGGCGCTGATAGCGTCTTGGCTACTGATGAGGTAGAACACATAAATCACGATACCCATCATCACTGCCATGCCGATGTGCACTTTTTTGCGAGTCTTGCCAAGGGTGGCTTCGTCTTCCTTCTTGTTGCTTTCAAGAATATCCACGGTGAACGATGTGGTGAGGGCGGTGAGTGCCGAGCCAGCGGCAGAATATGCAGCCGACACGAGTCCGAGAATAAAGAGGATACCCACCACTACGCTCATCTTGCTATCGAATGCCACGATACCGAAAATTTCGTCGGTGCTCTTATCGTAGTTCAAACCCATCGTGCTCATGTAGAGAGTGAGAATGGTTCCCAAAACGAGGAACAAACCCACCACAAACACTTGGGTGATACCGCTCACGATAAGGCCTTTCTTCGATTCCTTCACATTCTTGCTGGCAAGGGTGCGCTGCATCAAGTCTTGGTCAAGACCAGTCATGGCAATCACCATGAAGATACCAGCGAGGAATTGCTTCCAGAAGTAGGTGCCTTCGCTTGGGTTGTCGAAGAAGAAGATGCGCGAGGTGTCGCTGCTTGCCACTGCCGAGCACAGGCCGGTGAAGTCGAAGTTGAGCGCCTGACCCACGAAGAAGATGCAAAGCACCACCGAGAGAATGAGGCAGATGCTCTTGAGCGTGTCGGTCCAGATTACGGTTTTCACGCCACCTTGGAGGGTGTAGAGGAAGATGAGGGCGATGGTAACGAGCACATTCACGATGAATGGAATGCCCAGAGGCTCGAACATGAGCGCTTGGAGCGTTACGCACACCACATAGAAGCGCACGGCTGCACCCAGAATCTTACTGATGAAGAAGAACCATGCACCAGTTTTGTGGGTTTTTCCGCCGAAGCGTTCTTCAAGATAGCCGTAAATCGACACGAGATTGCGTTTGAAAAAGAGCGGCACCAGCACGTAGGCAATCACGAAATAGCCCACGGCGAAGCCCAGCACCATCTGCATGTAACTAAAACTCTTGGCTGCCACCATGCCAGGAACCGACACGAAGGTTACGCCTGAGATAGGTGCGCCAATCATGGCGATGGCTACGATATACCAGGGGGCTTCACGGCCGCCGGTGAGTGCTGTGTTGGCGTCGCTTTTGCGAGAAGCAAGCCACGACACCACGAAAAGGAGGATAAAATAGCCAATGATAGTGGCCAATACAATCCAGGGAGTTGTCATTTTTGAGTATTTTTATTTGTTAATTTTATTGATTTCTTTTTTTTGGGGGGGGGAGGGGAGCACTCGGAGCACTCGGAGTAATCGGAGGGCTCAAACTTCAGATTTCTAACCTCTAACTTCTAATCTATTTCAAAAAAATTATTCTGCGTAAAGGAGGTAGGGCTTGCGCTGTGCCTTGAATTTTTCCACGTCGGGCTGCCATGAGGCCTTGATTTCGGTGGCACTCTTGCCTGCTTCCATCATTTCAGCCACATGGGTGTTGCCCATGAGCAGGTTGAAGAAATTGCGCTTGCCAGTCTTCAGATAGAATTGCTTGCCTTGGCTGCGAAGGTCTTGGTAAGCGTCAACCACATAGGTGAGGTCGATGCCGCGAGCAATCACATCCTCGTATTTCAGCCCACGCAAATCCACGCCGTGGCACAGTTTGTCTTGTTGTGGAGGGGTTTTTGCGCCGAAGCGGCTGGTTGGGGTGAAGTCGAATGGGCGGCAAGTCATGTCGGGGTGACCGTAGCATTGGAAAGGCTGGTCGGTGCCACGACCCAAGCTCACTGTGGTGCCTTCAAAATAGCAAATTGAGGGGTAGAGGTAGATGCTCAGCATGTTGGGGAGGTTGGGCGATGGAGCGATAGGCAGTTCGTAGCGAGTTTGGTGAGTGTAGTTGAGGCAAGGAATCACGGTGAGTTTCACCTGCTTGCCATCTTTCAACCAACCTTCGCCGTTAGCCATCAGCGCAATTTCACCCATGGTCATACCGTGAACGGTGCAGATAGGGAATCGACCCACGCCGCTTTTCAGTTCCATATCCAAAATCGGACCATCTACATACATGCCGTTGGGGTTTGGGCGGTCGAACACCACAAATTCCTTGTTGTGCTCGATGCAAGCCTCCATCAGGTTTGCCATAGTGATATAATATGTGTAGTAACGCAAACCCACGTCTTGCAGGTCGGTCACCAGCACGTCGAATTTGTCCATGCTTTCCTTGCTTGGGCGGTTAGATTTGCCGTCGTAGAGCGAAGCGATAGGAATACCGGTTTTTTCGTCAACGCTGCTGCTCACGTGTTCGCCGGCATCGGCTTTGCCACGGAAACCGTGTTCGGGCGAGAAAATCTCGGTCACTTTCAGCCCGTTTTCGAGCATCACGTCGAGCACGTGCTTGCCCTTAGAGGTGATGCCGGTCTGGTTGCTCAGCAGGGCAATGCGTTTGCCCTTGAGCAGAGGCACGTATTGGTCGATGCGGTCGGCTGCCAGCACCACCGAGGTGGAGGCGGCTGTAGCGCCTTCGTCGTTTTTAACTTCTGTTTTCTTTTGTTGTGCTGCACAGGCTGCCACCGATGTGAGCATGGCGAGCGAGAGTAGTGCGAGTTTAATTGTCCGTGTCATAAAATGTGATAGAAGGTGATTACTTAACTTTATTCTCACAAAGATAGTGAATATTTACCACAAAAGCGCAATTACACCCCTTTTGGTGGAATTATTTTTTCAGCAAAAGCCGTTTGGGAGCAATTTGGCGTGGAAAAAGTTTCTACTTAGCCATGAGGTTTTAACGATAGGCGCGAAGCCTTTTTCATAATAATTTGAGTTTTGATTGTCGCAAATTTACAGATATTCTCCGAATTATCACTAACTTTGCACCTTGAAACGCAAATTAGAAACTGTTTTAAAATTAGATAAATGCGACAACCCTCCAACAATAAGCCACGCCGCCGCCGTGTGGATAATATTCAGAAGTTTACCGTTAAAGCCGATGCGCCATTGCTCGAAGCCGTGGCAGCCGTGCTTAAAGACCATAAGCCCACCAAACTGAAATCGATGCTCCGTCATCATCAGTTTGCCGTGAATGGCACACCATCATCGCAGTTCGACCGCCCAGTGAATGCTGGCGACGAACTTTGGGTGAACTTCGACGGCTCGTTCCACGTGTTCACGCACCCAAAACTCAAACTGGTGTATGAAGACGAGGACATTATGGTGGTGGACAAGGCCTACGGTATGCTCTCAACTGCCGCTGGCAACAACATCAAAGACGAAACCGTGTATAATGTGCTCCGCAAATATGTGAAACTCCGCAGCGAACATGCGCGTGTGTATATGGTGCACCGTCTCGACCGCGACACTTCGGGCTTGATGCTCGTGGCACGCACCGCCAAGGCACGTGAGCGATTCCTCACCCAGTGGGCTACCATCGTGAGCGAACGCAAATACGAGGCCATCGTGGAGGGCAATATTGAGCAAGACATGGGGCTCGTGCAAAACTATCTGAAAGATGCCGACAACTACGAGGTGATTTCCACCGACGACCCAAAAGACGGCGGAGAATTGGCGAAAACTCGCTACAAGGTGATTGAACGCTCGCCTCGCTTCACCAGAGTGGAACTCTCGATGCGCCACGGCCACAAAAACCAGTTGCGTGTGCACATGAAGGATTTGGGCTGCCCTATCAGTGGCGACCGTAAATACGGAGGCCGCGCCAACGGCATTCACCGTCTTGCGCTCCACGCCACTCGCCTCTGCTTCGAGCACCCCATCACAGGAAAGAAAATGGAATTTGAATCACCCATCCCTGCCAATTTCCTCACCCTCCTCCGCTAATACACCCACATAATATACACAAAAAATCCCGAATGGAAAGATTCGGGATTTTTGTGTGCGCGCTTATATAGATGATGCGGAAAATATGCGTGATTGTTAGTCAAGGCCGATTTTTATCAGATCAAAGTACATCAAGCGAGTGTTGAGTGGAAGTGTATTTGGGCGCTTGATGTTCAGTCCCATTGATTTTGCCTCGTTGATTTCTTCCGAATAGAGGAATTGAAAACCGTTTTTTTCGTAATAGCGGATTGTGTCGGGATTATTGTGGGCATCAACAATTATGAAACGGCAACCGGTTTTGTTTTCATTGCTTCGAAACCATGCTTTGATAAAATCCATCACCGCAGTGCCATATCCTTTTCGGGAGAGAGTCTGGTTTGTTCCAAGGCGTCCAATGAGCACGCCAGGGAATCGTCGGAGGTTTTTTTCTCCGTTTTCGGTAACGTATTCAATTTGCTCCTTGTCTTCGGCTAGGAGTTGCTTGATGCGAATTGCATCGTTTGATAGGGTGAAGATGGATACGATTTTTGAAGGATTGTCGATGAGGCGAAATGCGTAAGTTTTGCCAAGTAATTTGTCGGCATATAATTTGTAGTCGGAGCGAAAGAATTCATCAAGGTCGTCGTGACCACAGGCAAATGGTTCGCATTGCTCCAACAAAGTAGGGGTGACGCGCTCAAATGTACATTCCGAAAGCAGTTCTTCGAGATTCATTATGGCACTACAAGTTTTGCTTGCGAAGGAAATCCTTTACAAGTTTAATGTTACGTGACACATTGATGCGCTGTTTTGTGTTTTTTTCTGCTTCTTCAGCCTTTGCGATGAAGCGTTCTGCATCTTTGCCATGTAATGTAGGTATTGAGCGAATAGCAATTGCCATAATTAGATGCTTTTAGTTGATATTGAATTATTGATTCTCTGCAAAGGTACATATTTTTATGATTTATTACGATGTTTCTTCCAGTAAATCTTGTGTTTTTATGTTTTATTTGTTGAAAATGAGTGATTAATGGAATCTTGTTAGGTGCTTTTTTGCTTTTGAGGTGGGGAAATAAAATGGCAGCCGTGGGGGAGTTTTCACAACTGCTCCACGGTTGCTGGCTATAAAGAAAATGAACAAGTTAATGGTTTCTCATGTGTGATGGGGGCTACTGCATCACGATGCGCATGTGGGCTTTGGGGTAGCGAAGCACGAGGCAACTGGCTTCGGTGAGCACGAGCGCGTCGACGTTGCGCACACCGCTGGCTTTGAGGTTGAGGGCTTCGGTGGTGAATGGTATGTGGCAGTATTTTTGCAGATATTCGGGGTCGATCACCATGCCGTTGTCTGCCATGCCCACCTCGTCGAACACCTCGCTCAACAGCACATAGAGCGTGCCGAACTTGGAGCGGAGTTCACTGAAGTCGATGCCCCATTTCACCACATTTTCGCCTGCGGTCACCACTTTGGAGTATTCCAGTTTGTTGAGCCTTCCAATCAGACCGCTGCCACCAATCAGGATTTTGCGTTTGCTGCCTGCATTGCCGGTGAAGGCGTCGCGCATGAGGTCCACCACCTCGTTTTGGGTGAATTTCTCACCGTCGTAGTTGAATGCCTTGCCGGCCTGATACCAAATGCCGCCCGTGAGCAGAATGTTCTCCTTTTTTGCAGGATCCCAGAGTTTTTTCTTCACACCGAACAGGAACGACTTCTCCATGCCCAGGCGCATATCGTAGATGGCGGCTTCCTCCTGGTCGCTCATGTCCCAAGGCACTTCCTTGTTGCTCATCTTCATGAGCGTGCTTTGCTCAATCTGGCATTTGAAAATTTGGCAGAAGTTGCGTGCCTTTTGTGGAAGCGCCTCAAACTGTGGCGACATCACATCGAGTTCGCTGGCGGCTCGTCCCATGCGAATGAGGATGGTGCTTTTCGAGATTTTCGGCACGCAGTTCTCGGTGTCGCCCACCTTCATGCCGTTGGCAGCCATCACCCAGATGCCACCGTCGTTGTCCTCCTTTTTCACCACATATAGCACGAGGTCGTTGTTGGTGACGGTGGTGCCGTCGGGGGCGTAACCGCTCACGCCTTGCACCAATATGGTGTCGCTCACGTCGAAAATCTCGTTGTTGGTGGTCATCAATTTCACCTTCGTGAATCGAGAGATGTCGCCACTGTCGGTCGGGGCAATGGTGTCGATTTGCACTTGGGCAGTGGTGGGTTTCGTGTCCACATTATAATAGTCCACCGTCATGCTCCCGGCTCGCTTTGCCCCAGCGCATCGCGAGAGTTGGTCGACGGGTGTTGCCATCGGACGGATTTTCACGATTTGGCTGTCGATTTCGTTGAGCAGCAATTCGGGCGATGCCTCACGAGCCACATCGGTGGAGAGCGGACCATCGACCACATGTTTGCCGCCAGCCACACCAGCCACCAGTGCCATGGCGAGGGTGGTTTCGCCGTCGCTCATTGCGCACGACACTAAAAGAAGGCAGAAAGTGAAGAGCAGGATAAGAATGAGTTTGAAATTGCTCTTTGCCCATTTGATTTTTTGTAAAAGTTTGTTTTTCATTTTGCGTGTAGTTAAAAAGATGAATATAAAAATAAAGGGTTGGAAAAACGGTTGATTCACTGGGCTATCGGTCCCACACGCTCCTTCTATTGTAGCGCGGAAAGGTGGCGGGTTCGTGGGCCGGCTCCTCGATGGGAGTGGGGCGTGTGGCATTGTCGATTTTCTCGTTTCTGCCACGCAGATAGCCTTCTGTTTCGGCGTTCTTCATTTCTTCGTCGTGATTCACGGCGTGCGACAAGATGCTCACGGTGGTTTCGTCCACTTCGCCTTTCCCGATTTGCTCGATAAGATGGCGCACCTTGTTGCCGGTGCCTTCGTCAAGACTGAGTTTTGCCACACATTCTTCCCACTGGCGCGATTCTTCGCTGTGGGCGGTGGCTGCTGGTTGTTGTGTGTTTTCGTTCATGGGTTGATAAATTTTGTGATTGATGTTGCAAAATTAGCGCACCGCATTGCCGAGGCACAACGCCAATTTGGCGATTCACTTCAACTCACACAGATTCAACGAGATTCAACAGATTTTTTTGACTCAACCGACACATTTCACCATTTTCTCGGTTCTGTGGATAAATTCTGGGGGCATCGAAACAAAAAACATAAAAAAACAGCCTTTTGGCGATGCCAGTGCTTCGCACCTGTCGTTAG
>SAMEA104315424__coassemble_455_pt1 | contig 35195 bp, 26 predicted proteins | sample SAMEA104315424__metabat2_low_PE_030 | metagenome-assembled genome bin SAMEA104315424 (sample SAMEA104315424) | gut metagenome | biome: Monkey gut; feature: monkey-associated habitat; material: faeces | place: China | collected 2013 | reverse complement strand
CCCCTACGGAGAGCGACAGAGCAATCTGCCGCTCTCTTTTTTTGTATATATCCCTTAAATTCTTCCTAATTTCTTTAAAAAATCTCGCAATTTCACGTCATTTTATTATCTTTGTAAACAACGCAATTTTTACAAGATGAAACGATTTATTACCTTATTCTGCACGTTTTTAATTTCTTTTTGCACTATCACTTTTGCTCTTTCACGCAATCAATCTGTAAAGGTAATTGTTACTCCTAAAGCACATTCACACAACCCTTTTCATTTAGCCATTCCCGACTCTTTGCATTTTATGAAGGGGGAGCAAGTGCATTTTGAAATATCGGTGGAGGAATCAGGTAAGCAAGTCGCCCCCTCTTCGGTTTCTTTCACATTCAATGAGGATAAAATGACTCCTACCGAGCCGCAGGAGTTGGAGGTGGCTGATATGATAGCCGTTACGCCCTCTGCCACGATGAATAAGAGCGGTTTCCTGCGTTGCAATGCCGAAGTGCAGTATAATGGTAAAACTTATAAAGGGCACTCGATGGTGGGCTTTGATGTTCAGGATTTGCAGCCTACCGTGATCATGCCCGACGATTTCCTCCAATGGTGGAACGCTCAAATCGATTCAGCCTCCACTATCCCCATGGAGCCAAAAATGGAGTTGCTTCCCCGACGCTGCACCGACTTGGTGAATGTTTATCAAGTGTCGGTTCAGGCTGTGGAACCGGGATTCCGTGTTTACGGCATTCTCTCCATCCCTAAGGCGGCTGGTAAATACCCAGTGGTGATGCGTTGCCCTGGCGCTGGAGTTCATAAGGTTGGCGGCATGATAGATGAAGCCGAGCAGGGCATCATCACGCTCGATATGGCGATTCACGGTTTTCCATTGACCAAACCATCGAAATTCTATTCTTCGAAAAGCAATGGCAGCCTAAAGGATTATCCCACTATGAACATCAATTCACGCGAGCATTACTATTATCGGCGTGTGTATTTGAGTGCCGTTCGCTTCATTGACTATTTAAGCACGCTTCCACAGTTTGACGGCAAAAACCTGTATGTGTGCGGCGGCAGCCAAGGTGGTGCGCTCAGCATCGCTATGGCTGTGCTTAGCCCCAAGGTCTCCGCTATTGAAGCGTTCTTCCCAGCGTTGGCTGACCAGGAGGCGTATCTTCACGGTCGTGCCGGCGGTTGGCCCCATTATTTCTATTTCCATAAAGATGATGAAGATATTCACGACATCGCCAAAGTGGTGCGCTATTACGACACAGCCAACTTCGCCCGCCTGCTCCGTAGGCCCGTATTCATGTCGTTCGGGCTTGCCGACCTCACATGCGCTCCTACTTGCACCTATTCCACTTGGAATGCGATTCCTTCACCCGACAAAAAACTCGTCATCACCCCACAAGTGGGCCACTGGCGCAAACTCGATGTGTGGGACCAAGGTTGGAAATGGATGCTCTCACACAAACAATAAAACATACACACACTCAACAAACTATCACTAATTCTCATTGCTAAATTTGATATAACTACTTATGGAACATTTAAATATTAATTTGCTGATCAACGACCTTGCTCTCATTCTTGTGCTGGCCGCTATTGCCTCATTGGTGTTTAAACTTTTGAAGCAACCTGCCGTGTTAGGCTATATCGTGGCAGGTTTCTTGACAAGTCCTCACTTTGCCTTCCTTCCCACAGTATCGTCGCATGAGAATATCGAATTTTGGGCACAGATTGGTATTATCGTACTGCTTTTCTCCCTCGGTTTGGAGTTCAGTTTCAAAAAACTGCTGAAGGTGGGTGGCACCGCCGTGCTCACCGCCCTTATCATAGTGGTGGGTATGATGGGCTCTGGCTACCTTGTGGGCAAACTACTGGGCTTAGATGCCATCAACAGTATTTTCCTCGGTGGTATGATTTCCATGTCATCAACCACCATTATTATCAAGGCACTCGAAGACCTGAATTTGCGACAGCATAAGTTTGTGCCAGGGGTTTTCGCCGTGCTTGTGGTGGAAGACCTCTTTGCCGTGGTGCTGATGGTGATGCTGTCGTCGATAGCTGTCCACAAAAGCGTGTCGGGCGAGGAAATGGCACAAACGGTGCTTTTGCTCGTACTCTTCCTTGTGATGTGGTTCACAGTGGGCGTTTTCCTCATTCCTACCATCTTCAAGCGTCTGCACCGCTATATCACCGACGAATTGATGCTGATTATCGCCATGGGGCTCTGCTTCCTGATGGCAGTGCTTGCGCTCAAGGCTGGCTATTCGTTGGCACTCGGCGCCTTTATCATGGGTTCAATCCTTGCTGGCACCACCGAGGCAGAACGCATTGAGCATATCATCACCCCTGTAAAGAATCTTTTCGGCGCGGTGTTCTTCATCTCCGTAGGTATGCTTGTTGACCCTACCGTGATGACGCAAAACGCAGGCACCATCACCATTCTCTCGATTGTGGTGATTGTGGGCATGATTCTGTTTGGCACCACCGGTATGCTGGTGATGGGCCAACCGCTCCGCATCGCCATGCAGTCGGGTTTCTGTCTTACTCAAATCGGTGAATTTTCATTCATTATCGCCACTTCTGGTATGAGTTTGGGCGTGCTTGATCCAAAACTTTATCCAATCATCGTAACGGTGTCGGTAATCACTACATTCTTCACGCCATTTTTTATCAAAGGTTCCATTCCTTGCTTCAACTGGGTGGCGAAACACCTGCCTAAGAGTTGGAACATTCTGCTCGAAGGCTACTCTGCCAACCAGGCTACCAGTGAATATAGCGAAAGCCGCAAACTGTGGGTGAAGGTGGCAAAGCGCTACTTTGTGCGCACCATTGTGTATTCAGCCATCATCATCATGGTAATCTTCATTTTCAAGAAATATCTCCAGCACTATATCTTCGACCTTGTGCCAGGCACGGAATTCAACAATATTGCAGCGGCTGCAGTGGTGATTTTCCTGATTTTGCCATTGATTTACGGCCTTTCTCGTCCGAATATCCGCCACGACGAAAAGCAACAAATTGTGGAGCAGTCGGGCAAAATCAGTTATGTGCCCATGGTGGTGATGTCGGTCATTAATTTGGTGCTCAGCACCGTGTTTTTCATGGTGGCAATTTACGGCCTGTTCCCCAGCCACACCTCCATTTTGATTGCAGGTGGCATTACTTTCGTGCTCTCGCTCATCCTCTCGCAACTCCTGCACAAGCAGGTGGCGCGTGTGGAGAAGCACTTTATCGACAATGTGAACGTGCGCGAGAACACCCGAACCGGCAAAGAGCGAGGATTGGTGAGCGATTTGCACTTGGCGAGCATTAGGGTAGGGTATGGCTGTCCGTTTGTGGGCGAGAAACTGAAAAACGCAAAACTTCGTCAGAAATACGGCATCAACCTTGTGAGCATTCAGCGCAATTCCGTTGAGCACATGGTGCCAGACGGTGAAATGCGTATCTTCCCTGGCGACACCCTCGGCGTGATTGGCAGCGATGAGCAAATTCTCGAAATATTGCCCGTGGTGGAAGCCTCTGGCGAGCCTCTGCAAGCCAACAATTCTGAATCAAACGTGAAGTTCACCCACTTCACCCTCCGTGCCGATGCTGGCATTGTCGGCAAATCGCTTAAAGATGCACGTTTGCGCGAAGACTACAGTGCATTGCTCGTTAGCGTGGAGCGTGGCGGCGAATATCTCTCGCCCGACATCGATTTGGTGTTTGAGGCATCCGACATTCTGTGGATTGTGGGCGACCCTGCACGCCTGAAACCACTGCACGAATAGTCCTCGCATTTCATGGTTTCGTGATTTTGTAGTAATTTTGCACTGAAAATCTATTTTATTATATGGCAAGAAACGAAAAAGAATTAGATGGTGTAACGCTCCTTGGAAATCAAGGCACCACTTACGAATTCGACTACACCCCAAATGTGCTCGAATCGTTTGTGAACAAGCACCCTGAAAATGAATATCTCGTGACCCTGGACTGCCCAGAGTTCACCTCGCTGTGTCCAAAAACCGGGCAACCCGACTTCGGTCATATCGTTATCAACTATATTCCACGTGTTCAGATGGTGGAGAGCAAGAGCCTCAAACTCTATCTGTTCAGTTTCCGCAACCGTGGCGACTTCCACGAAGACTGCGTGAACATCATCATGAAGGATTTGATTCGCCTCATGGATCCAAAATACATTGAGGTGAAGGGATATTTCCGTCCTCGTGGTGGTATCTCAATCATTCCGTTTGCTAACCATGGCGATGCTGAGCATCAAGATTTGGTGCGTGCTCGTATGCTTGCCACTTTTAATGAAAGACTGAAATGAAAAAAGACGCTGTAATTATCATATCAGGAGGCATGGACTCGTGCACTATGCTCTATGAATTTAAAGACGAGATAGCCTTGGCTATTACATTCGACTACGGCTCCACTCAAAACGGCCGTGAACGCGTGTGCGCTGTCACCCACTGCCAGCGCCTGGGCATCAAGCACCTGATTATTCCGCTGGAGTTTATGCACCGCTATTTCAAGAGCGCATTGCTGGGTTCGCCAGAAGATATTCCCGATGGCAACTACAACGATGAGAATATGAAATCTACCGTGGTGCCTTTCCGCAATGGCATTATGCTTGCCATCGCTTGCGGTATTGCCGAGAGCAATGGACTGAAGCGTGTGATGATTGCCAACCACTCTGGCGACCACTCCATCTATCCCGACTGCCGTCCTGCGTTTGTCGATGCTATGTCGGCGGCGATGAAGGCTGGTACCTACGAGGGCATTGAGGTGTATTCACCATACTGCAACATCGACAAGACCGAGATTGCGCGCCACGGCAAGGCACTGGGTATCGACTACCGCGAAACCTACTCCTGCTACAAGGGCCGTGAAACGCACTGCGGCACTTGCGGCACTTGCACCGAGCGTCGCGAAGCGCTGCGCTTGGCAGGTATCGACGACAAAACTATTTATGAATCAGATTTAAAAAAGTAAAAATGTACTACGTTAAGAAAACTATTGAAATATCAGCATGTCATCAGTTGCACCTCGACTATGAGAGCAAGTGCGAGAATTTGCACGGCCATAACTGGAATATCGTGATTTACTGCAAGGCCGACAAACTCGACAACAATGGCATGGTTTACGACTTCTCAAAACTCAAAGCGTTGATTTCCGACAAACTCGACCACAAAAACATCAACGAGGTGCTTCCTTTCAATCCCACTGCAGAGAATATGGCGCGTTGGATTGTTGACAGCATTCCTGAATGTTATCGTGCCGATGTGCAAGAATCAAACAACAACGTGGCTTCCTACGTTGACGATTCATTGGCTCCAATCGTGGCTATCTAATCATGCAGCAGTATAAAATCAACGAAATATTTTATTCGCTCCAAGGCGAGGGCTTCCACACTGGGGTGCCAAGCGTGTTTGTGCGCTTCAGTGGCTGTAACCTTGCCTGCTCGTTTTGCGACACGGCTCATGCCTCTGGTACGATGATGACGGCGCAAGAGATTGCCGATGCCATCAATGCCTATCCGCAGGCACCGCTGATAGTGCTTACGGGCGGCGAACCCTCGTTGTTCGTCACCGACGAGTTTATCAGTTATCTGAAAACCGCCACAGGCAAGCGAATAGCGATGGAGACCAACGGCACTCATGCCGTGCCATCAAACATTGATTGGGTGACGCTTTCGCCAAAAACTGGCTTTCAAGGAGCCGATGCGCACCCCTGCATACTCACCGAGTGCCATGAGTTGAAAGTGGTGTATCTGAATCAGGATTTGGATATGTATAGCCACATCAAAGCCGCGCACCGTTTTTTGCAGCCATGTTTTGTGGAAGACAAGGAAATGTGCGACGCCAACATCAAGGCGTGTGTAGAGGCGGTGCTTGCCCACCCCGAGTGGCGACTCTCACTCCAAACCCACCGAATCCTCAATATCCGCTAACTGCAGCACAAAATATTACTGGGGGCATAAGCAAATAGGTGATGCTTATGCCCCCAGTTTTGTACGCTTACCTGTTCGTAAGTGTACAAAAAAATCCCAGATATCACTATCGGGGATTGCTTAACTAATTAACCTTCTAATACCATTAACATAAACCTTAAACAAAATGAAATAAAAACCGTCATCGCGACGCTAAGAATTTCATAACCTTAAAAACTAATACCATGAAAAACCGATGCAAAGATATGACATTTATGTTATATAGCATAACATTCACCCAAAAAAATCACAAAATTAACACGAATTAACCAAACACCCCAAAAAACGGCATTTTTTTGGATGTCTACGAGTCAACAGGTCAACAAGTCCGATAAGTCTGATAAGTACGACGAGATTTCAAGAGCAGAGCTATCGTCTTAACTCCTGAGTTGTATTCTTCATCTAATTTCTAATTTCTTTAAAATAGGGATTGAACGAATCACAATTATCCCAGAAATCTCAACAACCAAATTTCTAAAACCTCGAAAAATCGAAAATTTTCATTCTTTCACGCATTTTCTTTTCATAACACGAAATTATCACATTTTTTTTTGCTATATTTGAAGCGGAATTAGAGCAATCCATATTCCAGACATCGTAGGTAAAATATAGAGGCGTTATGCTTTCTTCTTGTATGTACAAAGCCTAGGAAACTTTCATACATATCGACAAGGGGTAAGGTGTAATGGTCTCCGCGCTTATAGCGTGGGGCTGTTATCTCCACATCTGTCGATAAAGGTTTTCCTAGCACCTGTACATAGTGATGTGTGGCATACAGTTCCACGCTTCTCTGTGTAAAATAGCCAGCTTCCAGGAACTGGGGAGCTGCTCGAATTATTAAATGAAGAAAATAATTGCCACGTTTGTTTTCCTTCTTTTTGGACTGACATTTTTCGCAACTGCTCAAAAAGAGCGGAATTATATCTATGTATTAGACTGTACTAGATCAATGACTGGATTTGGAGGCAATCCGAACATTTGGAATCAAACACTCCAGTTTCTTCAAGAAGATATTGATAGTCAGGACAGCGATGCACACATTGTGATTGTTCCATTCCAGAACAAGCCATATCATCAGATTACTTTTGATAGGTCGAGTTTCACTCCGAAAATGTGGACTAATGATATTAGACCAAAATTGGACTCCCTAGTTAAGCAGGCTGCAAATACGAATATTTGTGATGCATGGACAGCTGCAATGAGTCATGTCAACACCAACAAATACAACTATGTGTATTTACTCACAGATGGACGCGACAATGTGAAAGGCGTGACGGCTTTGTGCAACTTACTCAGCAGTTGGTGTGGCAAATATCGCGACACCCATGCGTTCTATGTAATGCTCACTAAAAATGCGATTGATGAAAATATTGTACAAGCGGTTTCGGGATGTGAACAAATCGACCTTGTGAAAGAGGCTGGAACTGTATTTGTTGGTCTCGACAATAAAACACTTAACATTAACTCACACCAATTGCCAGCTCTACGTATGCTGAGCATCAACAGCGTGCGGCCTATCAATGCGAGAGTGGAGTGTGCGGATCCTTATTTCAGTGTGCAACTTGAAAATGACGCGTTCAAGGGTGGACAAGGGCGCGTGAAAGTGTCGCTTAAGGTGTCATATCAGCAATTCAACCAAGCAATTGGAGGAAACGAGCATTATACTATTCAAGCCCAACTGATTCCTACAACAGCAAAAGTTAGATGCGAGAATCCTGATTTCAGTATAGAAGTAATCAATAAACCGGAACGCATATTGACCACAAAAATCGAAAAAGGCACTAAATTGAATAATGCCAGTTATTACCCTTCTTTCCTGTTTTGGGACGAAAAGGTGCTTGACTCCCTCAATGTGGATTTGGAAGCGACTTTCAACAAAGAAGCAAAGACTTACAAATCCGCTATGCGAATTAAGGTTGCCAGTTTCAATGAACATGGCGAAGCCATGCCAGACGACTACCAGCTTTTATTTAACGGAAGTCCATTGCAAGGCAACGAGTTCACCATATCTGCCGAAGATTCAAAGAGCGGATTGTTGCAAATTGTGTTCAATCGCGATGCTGCCACTGGTAAACGTTATTTTAAACTTTCAAGTGCGGGAGCTTCCAATCTTGACCGTGTGAATGAAGTCGCACCCAGAGATGTTGAATTCACGCTTTCAACCAAATATTCCATAGATTATAATCCTCTTGCGGTAATTCTCTTTTGGACTGGTGTGGCTTTTCTGACGTTGCTTATCGTCTGGTTCTGTATGCTTAAGCCTCTTAATTTTCCCAAATTCAAGGGAGTGTCTTTTGCAGTGCTTCAGGGTGTGAACGGTGTCAGCATTTATCTCAATGTGCCTCTTAAAGGCTATCGCAAAGTGGTACTGACTAATCAGCAACAAAAACAGAGTGCTTTCAGTCGTATCTTTACAGGCAGAATCAACTACTTTGTGAATGAAGAATTCACATCACCCATAGAGATTGAACCTGCTAAAAATGCTATTCATGCACGCTTCAATCACATGGCATGGATGCTTACACCGAGCGCGAAAATCGCCAAATATCAGGAACATGAGCTTGAAAACCTGAATACAAATAGTAAATTTAAAGTAAACGTACAATAATATAATCTTTATTCAACTATGCCAAAAAAAATTCGTCGTTGCCTCTATATCGGACTTGGAGGCACTGGTATGAACTCAATCTTGCATACCAAAAAGATGTTTATCGACACTTATGGTGAAGTTCCCCCAATGGTGTCATTCCTCGGGATTGACACCGATGGTAATGCTTACACCAAAGAACTCACTTTGCGTAACGGAAAACGCATTAGCCTTGATGCTAACGAACAAGTAAAAATTCAAGTGACTAATCCTCGGCCATTATACGAAACTAACCGGGCTACCCTCTCTTGGTTTCCACAAAAAAATAGCGGAGCTCTTCAGAACTTGAAGAATGGTGCGGGGCAAGTGCGTTCAAATGGACGCTTTGCATTGTGGTACAATCATCAGTCGGTTGCTACACAAATAGCAAATGCGCTCAACCGTGTTACTTCTGCAAGCATTATCGGCAATGAGAAGTGGTCGGTTCTGGGTGATGCTAACCCTGAAATTCATATGGTGTTTTCGCTTTGTGGCGGTACTGGTTGTGGCACATTCATCAATATGGCTTACCTCATCCGACAGCGCATTCTTCCCAATAATTTCCGTTTAGTGGGATATGGTGTGCTTCCTGGAGTGTTTTGGGCTATGAATCCCTTGCAGATGCCTTATGTGAAGCCTAATGCTTATGGAGCATTGCAAGATTTAGACTGGCTGATGGACTCCAACTTCAACCGCCCATACTTCCATGTTGACAATATGAATGCGCCCTACAAGACCAATGCACAGCCATTCGACGCTATCATGCTGATTGATAATAAAAACAAAGAAGGCGATACTTACGACGATGTGGATAATTTAGCGCAAATGATAAGCATGTCGCTTGTTACTGCTGCTGGAGAAATCGCTGGAAAAACCGCCAGTGTGATTGACAATATTGCCCAGCAGATCAATTCTGGAGAAATGGACATTGCTGACAAAAAAGCTTGGATATCGGGAATGGGCGTGAGTCAAATTATGCTTAGAAGTGTAGATCTATGTAATCTATATACTTATCAATATGCTAAGAACCTCATTAACAAACTTACAATTCCCCATAGCGAAGCTACAAATGAAACAGCAAACGCATGGATAGATAGTGTAAAAGTTCGCGAGAATAACGGGCGTGATGATGTCACGGATTATCTCATGCCAGCTAGCCCCGGTTCTATGCTGTCGACAATAGAATACCCTAGCAATCCAATGCCGGAAGTGCAGTCCTGGATGGCATCGGCAACTCAAAACGAAGAAAAATATCGCGATCGCGATAAAAATGTAAAACAGAAGGATGAAGAGGTACAGCCATCGCTTCATCAACTTGTGACCGAGCATCTTAATGAACAAGGAGGTGTAGCTGATGCCGAGAAAATTTTGCGTCAAATTAGAGCGCAAGTGAAAGCTTGCTTGAATGAAATGCAAACCGAACTTGGTGAGTGGGAAGCGAAACAGATGCCTGCGGAAGGCTCACTGAAAGCAGTGGTCCACGACTTAGCTAACTATAAGACTTCAATTTTTAGGAAGAATCTTACTGATGAGAAAAAAGCAGATGTAGGTATGGCCGCGCAGTATTTTGCCAAAGTGCAACGTGAAATACGACGCCATGAAGGAGCCATCAGTTACTATAATTTGCTTATTTCCGAAATCGAAAAAGAATTGTCGTTGGTCTCTAAAATCAAGGGAGTACTTATGAATCTGAGCAACAAGCTTGACGACCAAATTGCCGAGTTGCAAAACGGTGTTGGCAAGAATATACAAATTTTCCAAATCGATCTCACCCAGAAGTTTCTCGACCAAGTTGGGGTGAAAGATGTGTCGCTCAACGATTTCTTGAATCAATCTTCAACCCCTGTTGAGAATTTTGCTACAATTACTTCCGAAAAACTTTTCCGCATTTTCGTTGATTATTCTATCCAACAGCCTGGTGCAAAAAAATGGCTCAATATGACGGTGTCGCAAGTGCTTGATGAGATGCCGCAAAGTCAATTTGACAAAGTCTTTGAGAAGGCTTGTAAGAAATCCTCTCCATTGCTTAACTTTGATGACACGCAGACGGGGCATGCCCCACAGGTGAAACCTCAGAACTACTTCTTTGTGGGTGTGAACGGGGAAGATTGCGCCAAGCTGAACGAAGCGGTGAGTAAGCTGCCGAATAATCCACAACTATGCGATATTGGTTCTACAGATTCAGTTATTTTCTATCGTCAAGTGGGTGTGACTCCTCCTTGCACGCTCACTGCTATCCAAGACTATAAAGACGCGGCGACTCGTTGCAATTGGGATGTGCACTTCGATGCGATGATTGAGGATAGAATGAAAGCTGAAAGCCACAGCTTGTTCCCAGCTGAAGCAAGCGACGATGCACTCAAGATATGGGTGTACGGTCTGATATTCAATTTAATCCGAAATAATGCTGGGAAATTTGAATATATAGACGAGGAAAATGGCGATGCACTTAATGCTTATTGGGTTTCCCTCGAAAATGCAGAACCAAACAATCGCGCTAAAGCTTTTGCGACTTTCAAACAGCGTGTGCAAAATCCAGAGTTCCACGACCAAATGACGGCTGCTATCGATTCGTTGATACAAAAAATGGGAGATCTTGCATGGCAAGAAAAGAAGAAAGTAGTCAAAGAAACGTATCTTCATAAAATCTCCCAGCTTAATATGTCCGTTGAAACAGTGAAAGAACCTCGATTCAATGACATTGGTCAGCAGATTAGAGAAGAACTAGGGTTCGTGAATAAGCAATTGTAAAATTCAAAAACTAAATTGGGCTGCGCAAAAAATGCGCGCAGCCCTTTAAACTTTTCTTCCCCATTATGAAGCATATTTTCGCCCTATTTTTGGGCAGCAATCTCGAAAGTTTGGCCCAAAGTTGTAAGCAGGAGTTTTTGCGCCAATCTGCAGATGCGGATACTCGCGATAAATTCGATAGCATTTGGTGTCCTAATACCGAAGCCGATGAAATTGTGTTTTCAGAGTTTCGGTTGAGTAAAAGTCAAGGGTTCAACGCCAACCTCGACGACCAATATACTTCTGTAAAGACAGGCTTACAAACTTTTTCTGAATCTCAACAAGACAATCACTTAGCCAACTTTTTTCAGAAGGTGTTTTTAGAGAAGGGTAACATGCTCTCGAATGGAAACGGAAATCAGATGTTGCTGCAAGTGGTAGTCGCTGGCGAAGATACTATTGGTGTGAATTTCGCAGAAAGGTTGGTGCGCATCTTGTCGGCTCCGTCGTTGGCCTACGATGTGGATGTGGTATTATTAGCTCCCGATTTGTTCCACACTGTGTCGGTAAGCGATACAGAAACTCCCAATTATTTGCAGTTGAATAAGACAACCCAACAATCGGTTGCCCATTTGCTTGACACAAAGTCGAAGCACGAAACTTTACGCCATGTGATACTCCTCTCAAATGTGAACGAAGCGAGAAATCCTTTAAACATGGATACGCACACATTGGCACGCGTGTTAGCACTCTACAATATGGCATCAATTGAAAACTACGATTTGCTATTCAATACTACTACCGAAAGTGCTAACCCCGACACCATTACGGCAATTGGACTTTCTGCACTTACTATGGACAAGTATTACTTCATGCAGTATTTACTGCACCATTCCTATCTGTACATCCTTGGTAGCGAAAAGGTTCAACAGCGGGATGTCGATATCAACAAAGTGGCAGCTGTGGCTCAAAGGCTTTTGGGTAATCGTATGAACACTTTTAGCGACTTTTACCGCGAAAACGTAGAGAAAGAACTAAGCAACGGGAAAACACCCGAACAAATTTCGGCAGGGATTCAAGAACGGCTCAATGGCTACATGGAAGTCTACGAAAAGCAAGTCCTTTCTTTCATTTGCGACGAACAGTTGAGTCTTCCCGAAAAGCGTGCGGTGTTGGCGTATATGCTGCTCGAAGATGATGAACTTATATCAGGGCAGCTTCTTGGAACTGAGCAGTGCAGTTTTTTCGATTGTCTACGCGAACCTTTCAATGTGTTTGTGCAGCACAATAATGCACATATCACCTTCGAAACCGATGAAGATGGTCATGTTATCATTGGTGAAGACGGCAAGCCTGTGATTCTGCATAGCGTGTTGTCAGCACCACGAGGCGATGACGGAAAAATCTCAACACAAATCAAATTGCTGAAAAGTTATCGTTTACAAATTCGTGGAGCCAGCGATTTTATTCGTCAAAAGACGGATGAGGCAACTGATATGAAAAAGCGATTGAGCGATCAAGGGCAAATAAGCAACGTAATCGTTGATGATAATTCTGAAAAATACCAATTCTATAATGCTGAATCTGAGGAACCTCTGCAAGATGATTATGTGCCAGTACCAACCACAGTAAAGAGCATCGATCTTAGCCCTAATTTCACTCCGATAAAGGATCAAGGTCCAATAGGGTCGTGTTCGGCATTTGCTGTAACGTCAGTGTATGAGTACATTCTTAAAAAGAATAAGGAAATTGAATCCGACTTGAGTGAGCGCTTTGTTTACTACAATGTGCGTAAAGAACATGGTGGTTTAAATAGCGAAGGCTCCGCTATCAGTCATGTGATTGGCACAATGACGAAGCACGGTGTTTGTACTGAGACCCTATGTCCTTACAGTGTCGAACACTATAATGATGATCCCTCGGAAGAGGCTGTGAGCGATGCTGTTAAACGCACAGTGAAGAAAGCTTTGAACATACCGCTGACCAATGATTTGGATGTTTGCGTATCGAACATTCGCTCGTCAATTGCGGAAGGTTATCCAGTGATAATTTCTTTGAGGGTGTATCCTTCATTGCACAGATGTCGCGGACCTGTAGAAATGCCACAAGCTGGCGAAACCGATGAGGGTTCGCACGCTATGGTGATTGTGGGTTATGACGATGACGCGCAAATGTTTAAAGTTCGCAATTCTTGGGGTGCTTCTTTTGGAGAGCAAGGCTATTGTTATATACCTTACGATTATATCGGTGACCATAGCCAACTCAATAATGCTTATATCATTACTGAAATCAGTTTGGGGATTAATGTGAAGGGGCTCGTGGGTAATCACCATGTGGAATTTGCACAAAGTGATTTGCGCATTCAACTCGCTATTATTGATAACCGCTTACGTCGCAAAAGACGTGAACAAAAATGGCTTCAGAAGCAGTATGAGAATTTGTTTAGGGAATTTTGCGACCTCGAACTGCAGTTGCAAGATGGTAATGTGCGAAACAGAATACTCAATGAAACGATGGAAGGTCTTGATGCTAGTATTTCAGATACTCAGCAACAAGCACAAATGGCGATTGATGAGTTGAGTACTCAGCTCACAGAATTTGACAACGAGACCATTCGTACTCGGAATCTTTTTGGTATTATCTTCGTGTTGCTCTTTGTGGCTACAATAATAGCAGCTTATCTGAGTGATTTTGACCAATGGTGGATTGGGGGAGGTGTTACAGCTGCACTTGTTGTTGGGGTATTATTGAAAATGTATTTAGCTGGACGAAAGCGACGACGCATACAGTTGAAGCAAGAGTTGGATGATAATATTCAAGGAATTCAACGACAGCTTCACACCTTGCAGAAAACACGCTCAGAGATGAATTTGCGATTCTTTGTGGCAGGTGCAGTAGTGAATGCGGTCAGCAAGTTACATTGCAAACTTCAAGGGCACTACATCGCTTTGGTATCATTGGTCAATAATTTAGCTGTATGGCAAGATGAAGAAGAGAAAAATATTCAGTGTATGACCCCAGCCGAGCGTCGGCCAATTATTGCTCTGATTGACAATGCTGTACTCGATAAATACTTTAAGGGAAATGCTCAAAACCTACGTGGAGACTTCCGTCTATATCATTACTTTAACGATGGCCAATACCGTGTCGGCGACCAGCAAATTGCTGATTTTAAGGAAAAACTCAAACAGCAACTACTGCAACATCTTGGTAAGGTTTTGGATGGCTTTAGCATTTATAACCATATTAATGGAATTGTCAATTATCCTTTCTTAAAAGCTGATTATACAGTGCTACAGACATTGATGTCACGCAGTATGACACCTTTTTCACGTGTTTTCCTTACTCCAGAAAACTCGACATCGACGATAACAAACATATTTGTCAAGTGTGATGACACAACTATGAATGTGTGGAAACAACGATGCGCCCCTTGCTGTCAAGGTGCACCTAATTTTGGGAAAATTTCATCGCCAAACCAATTGATAAATATTCAGATAGAATATCTGAAACCAGAAAATATAACAATCCTTCGTTAATAGTTGTCAGTTTCAAGGACTCTTGAACCATTGCTCTTCATCCCTGTGTTGTGAACGTTAGTTCGCAACACAGGGATGGGGATGGGCTGGTGCCTTGGGCTATTGGGGTACAAAAAAATAATCCTCGATATCACTATCGGGGATTGCTTAACTAATTAACCTTCTAATACCATTAACATAAACCTTAAACAAAATGAAATAAAAACCGTCATCGCGACGCTAAGAATTTCATAACCTTAAAAACTAATACCATGAAAAACCGATGCAAAGGTATAACTTTTATGTTATATAACATACTTTTTCGGCAGAAAATTCGCGAATTTAACACGGTTTAACCAAAAACGCCCATTTTCTGCCGAAATATGCCTATCCCACCACAAATCCGAGGTTTTCTATGGCATCGACCACAGCCTCTTCATTGAAATTTCCCTCAACTTCGGCTTTGCCTGGTTCGAGGGTCACTTTGGCGCTTTCCACGCCTTCCACCGCCTTAATGGCGCGTTCCACATTTGTGCGGCAGTTGTTGCACCGCATACCTGAAATTTTAAATTCTTTTTTCATATTGCATATTTTAATCGTAAACTGTTCAATACCACACTGATGCTTGAAAATGCCATCAGCGCACTTGCCCACATGGGCGTGATTTGGAAGTTGGAGCCAAACAAGTGTAGCATGCCAGCCGCAAGCGGAATGCACACAATGTTGTAGATAAATGCCCAAAACAGATTTTGGTAAATCATCTTCACCGTGTGTCGGCTCATTGCCACGGCTTCGGGCAGCGCTTTCAAATCGTCGGTCATGAGTGTGATTTGCGCCACGTCCATTGCCACATCGGTGCCTTTGCCCATGGCTATGCTCACATCAGCTAAAGCCAGTGCCTGTGTGTCGTTGATGCCGTCGCCCACCATTGCCACCTTGTGCCCTTGTTCTTGCAAATTGCGCACCAAATTTTCTTTGTCTTGTGGCAAAGCCTTGCTCATGTAGTGCGTGATGCCAGCCTTTTTCGCCCAATAGGCGGCTGCCTCAGGCGTGTCGCCACTCATCATGTGCACCTCAATGCCTTCGTCTGTCAGCATTGTCATAGCCTCGGTGGCGTTGGGTTTTATTGTTTCCCTTTCTTCGAGGGGCATACTGCTCGTTTTAGTGAAATCCACATTCGGGTTGGGAATGGTGATGGTGCCGGTTTTATCCACCACCATCGTGTCGATTCGGCGCAGTTGTTCCAGCGCCGTAGCGTCTTTAATGAGAATGCCTTTCTCTGCGGCTTTTCCGATGCCCACCATCAGAGCCGTGGGAGTTGCCAATCCCATGGCGCAAGGACAAGCCACCACGAGCACCGCCACTGCGCTGATAATGCCTTGTGGCACACAGTCAAATCCGCCAAAAGTCACCCACGCCACAAATGTGAGCATCGCCACGCACGCCACCACTGGCACAAATATCAGTGCCGCACGGTCCACAGTGCGCTGCACCGGTGCTTTTGAGCCTTGCGCCTCACGCACCATCTTCACGATTTGCGCAAGGGCTGTGTCTTCGCCCACCTGACGCGCGCGGAATCGCAATCGTCCTTGGCTGAGCATGGTGCCAGCCATCACCATTGCTCCTTTTTGCTTCTCGCTTGGCAGAGGTTCGCCGGTAATCATCGACTCGTCAACGTATGCGCCATCTTCTTTCATGAAACTGGTGGCGAATGTCACCTTGCCGTCAACAGGCATTTTCTCGCCAGCGCGCACTTCTATCAAGTCGCCGATTTTAATTGTGGCGATGGGCACGTCGGTCAGTTGCTCCACGCCGTTGTCGTCTTTGCTTACAATTCTTGCCGTCATTGGCGCAAGTCCCATCAGTTTGCGAATGCTGCTTGCTGTTCCTCGTCTTGCCTTTTCTTCAAGCAGTCGGCCTGTGAGCACGAAGGCGATAATCATCATCGCTGAGTCGAAATAGGTGTGCCACGCAATGCCTCGTGTGCTCCACACGGCATCGCCAGCCACCACATTAAATGCGCTGAACGCAAAAGTGATGCCCGTGCTGAGTGCCACCAAGGTGTCCATGCCAGCGCCGCCATGGCGGAGTTGGCCAAAGGCATTTTTATAGAACTTCGCACCACACGTCACCATGCCGATAGCCGCAAGAGCCATCGCCACATATCCATTGAGGGACTGGGGGAGGGGAATCCAATTCATCGACACAGCCATTGTGAGCACCGCTATTGCCCAAGCCAAAGCCACAAGCCTTGCCAGTGCGCCGTAGTGCTTCTTTTCCACTTGTTCAACGTCGGTGTGAGGCTCAATCAGCAGGTTGAACCCAATTTCGTTGATTTCCCGATTGATTTCTGCAAGCGAAATCGTATCGTCGTCGTATTCTATTTGTGCCATTCTCAGTGGGAGCGACACCGACGCATCGCGCACGCCGTCAAGCTGCCGCAAGCGCCGCTCGATGTTCGCCGCACAGGCTGCGCACGCCATTCCCACCACAGGCACATTACATTTCACTATTGACATATAGAATAGAGATAGTTTAGTTCTTTTACCAATGCAAAGTTATAACAAAAAGGCAAACTAAAATTACACAATCAAGGGAAAAAATTATAGTATTCTTGCCGTAAACCCCAAAAAATGTTGTACCTTTGCACCCACATCACATGCGCTTGTGGCGGAATTGGTAGACGCGCTAGACTTAGGATCTAGTGTCGCAAGGCGTGAAGGTTCGAGTCCTTTCAGGCGCACCCCACAGAATAATCCTGGCTGTCTAAAACATCAGTCAGGATTTTTTTGCTTTTGGCAATATGCTAAATACACTATAGCTTAGGAATGGCTATGGGGCGAGATGCCGAAATTGTTGATTTAGATAAGTGATTTTGAGAAAATGAGAAAAAAAGGTTTTTGTTATTATCGTGTGTTAGTGTTGAGCGCTTTGGGTGTGCTTGTTGCGCCTTGGGCACAAGCTAAGGTGATTACACCTCAAACTGCGACGAGGATTGCAGCGAAATATGTTGCGCTTCCACGCGGTGGTGAGGCTAAGGCTCCTTCGGTGGGCGTTCACGAGGCGGCCGACGCTCCATACTATATTTTTAACGATGCACAGGAGCGTGGCTTCGTAATTGTGGCTGCCGATGATGCGATGGGCGAAGTGCTCGCCTATGGCACTGAAGGGGTGCTCGACACGCTGAACGCCAACCCTTGTGTGAAAATGCTGTTGGAAGGTTATCGTCAAACTTTCGAGGTGCTGAAAGAGGGCAGGGTGGCTGTTTGCGGAAATAGCCGTGCCGGACTGTTCACTAACACTGTGTCGCCGTTGCTGAAAAGCAAATGGGGGCAGTCGCACCCTTTCAACGCAAAAACGGGCTATCCGTATAGCGGCTGTGTGGCTACGGCGGTGGCGCAGATGATGTATTACTATCAATGGCCAGCGCAGGGGCGTGGCGCAAACGAGTATATCGTAAATTATGATAATACGAAATTGAGTGCCGATTTCAGCCAGTCGTACTACGATTGGGCAAACATGCTGCCTGATTACCGTTATCCTGTGCGTGCTAACGAGGCACAGGAAGCAGCGGTGGCACAGTTGATGAGCGATGTGGGCATTGCGTCGTTTATGCAATACACTCCCAGTGCGAGCGGCACGCAAGGCATAATGGCGTATCATGCTCTGCAAAAGCATTTCGACTATACGGCTGCCTATGTGGTTAAGGCCACGGAGGGACCGAGCCGTTTTGCCGAGATTTTGCGGCAGGAACTGCTCAATGGTTGCCCCATATATCTGGAGGGACTTCCTAAAGGCAATGCTTCTGGCCACGCTTGGGTGGCTGACGGATTCGATGAGCGCGGACTCTTTCACATGAATTTTGGTTGGGAGGGGCAAGGCGATGCCTACTATTCGCTCACCAACCTCAGTTTGTTGCAGACGGGCGACGAGTTTGACGGTAAGCCTTTGGCATTCAACCGTGCCATTACCGCCATTCTTGCGCACCCCAATAATGCTGCCTATCCCGATATTGACCGTGGACTGCTGGAGTCGTCTCCACAACTGATGTTCAACGAGGGCGGTTCGCTTTTGCTGAAAGGCGTATCGGGAAAGACGTTCAATCTCTTGCAACCGTTGACCGTGGAAATGAACTCTTTCGTGAACAGAGGCAAGCCGTTTAGAGGCGATATTGGTGTGGCTGTTTACGACGAGGAGGGCAATCTCAAGCGAGTGGCTTACTCTCCCGACCATGCGAGCGGCGGTTTCACGCAGCGTGTTTATGGCACCGACCACGCAGGATTTATGGGCACCGACTATCTGATGAATCAGCCGCAGGCTATCACGATAAGTGTTTCCGACCTCGAAGACGGTTATTACCGCCTTGTGCCAGTGTGTGTGCCAAGTGCTGCCGATGGCACTTGGGGCGAAATCTTTCGCATGAAAAAGGCTCCTGTCATTGAGGTGGAACTCACCGACGGCACTGGCCGCATCTCCGAAATATGCTCTGAAGAAGTTCTTTTTCAACTGATGGCGCAGCCTCGACTTTTGGGCGTGGCTGAGCAAGGTGAGAAAGTGCAAGCCATTTTCACAGTGAAAAACCTCAATGGCGTGCCTCGCGATTGCTATATGAGGGTGCAGTTGCTTGACGCGAACAATACCACGGTGCTGAATGTGCGTACCGACAAGCCTACGGAAATCGAGGGCTTTACTGAGGCTGAAATCCCCATTGTGCTCTCTATTCCTGCCAATCTCGATCCGACTCGCTATGAAGTGAAACTCCAACTTTCTACCGACGAGGCCGAAACACAACTTTATCCCATCAATCCTATCCACGATAAAGATGCCGCCTACATTGAAGTGGAAAAGAATCAAGAAAAGCCATTGATGGCAAAAACTGAGGTGTTTTGGGTTGATGATTCGAATGAGAAAGTGAGTGCAAAAAGTATCGACATCACTAAATTTTCTAATTTCAAGATAGGAGTTTCGCTGCTGGCATCGGAAGGAAAAAGCTACGAGGGCACAGTGTCGATGCTCTGCGAAGATGTGCAAACAAATGAAACGACAGCCGTGCGAGGCATCGACGACTATGTGAGCATCAATTCTACTTTTGAAGTGCCACTTTACAGCTATTGGCTGCGCAAGAGCAATTTGCCGTGGGCCGACAGACACACCTATCGAGTGAAGGTGATGGGGCAGATTGATGGCGACGATGTGGATTTGCAAAATCCACAACTCCCCATCTACTATCTCAAGCGAGAGGCCGACATTCTCACCCTTTTCCACCCCGACATCACCACCGGAATAACTGCCCCCACTACCACATTATGCAGCATTATCCGTGAGGGCAACCAACTCTCCGTATCTGCCCCCAACCTGAAAGCCGTAAGGCTATACTCCCTCGATGGCAGGCTGCTCCAAACCTCAATAGCCGATGGTGCGATCATCTTAACCCTACCAGGTTCCACCTCCAGCATCTATATCCTCCAAACCATTACCCCTACCCACTCGCAAACTCATAAAATCAAGTAATTTGTGGAATAACTCGGCTCAGTGGAGAAATACTGGGGGACTGAAACAAAAACATAAAAAACAGCCTTTTGGCGACGCCAGTGCTTCGCACTTGTCGTTGGTGCTGTGGCATGTCTGATTTCAAGCCGAGGCTTGAATCATCCACACCACATCACCAACGCCGCCCTCTTACGAGGTCGGTGGCATCGCCAAAAGGATAAAAACCGCTCGCCTTCGGCGAAAAACCAATCTTCAGAAATCAGATTATCCGAAAACGCGAACAAAAAGAGGTCCGAATGCGTTATGCGTGCTGGAATGCGATAATTTGTATTTGTGTCAAATAATTAATACACAATGTGTTATGTTAATTATAGGCGGACGTGAAATATCACGTCCCTACCAAAATGTTGGTTATCGTCTTGAGAAATTTGATGCAGTTTTTTACCAAGAAATCATTTTATCACCAGGGGTTTTTCGCCGTGAAACGGCGAGAGGTTTTTATCCTTGGGGCAATGTGGTGAGCCCTCGTGAGAGGGTGGCGGAGGGATTGTGTGGTTGGCGGCATGGAAACTCGTTTCCAATGACGCAAAGCGCACAGTCGCTCCGCCAAATGCGAAGCATTCCACATTGCTCCAAGGCTGTTTTTTATGTTTTTGTTTTTGATTCCATTCACAATTCGGCAACAAAGCATAATCATTGCTCCCCAGTATTTTTCCATTGAACCTTATTTTTGGTGGAGGAGGTGGGAGATGGCGGTGTCGAGGATGGTGTCGTGGCCGGACAGGCGGTCGGCTTCGGTCATATCCACTTTGATGTCGGGGGCTACGCCAAATTCGGTGATATTGCCTTCAGCGTCGCGGATTACCGCCGCAGAGAAGCGCACGCTCCAGCCGTTGGGCAGTTCGCTGGTGAATGGCAATCCGCAACCGCCGCCAGTGGTGTCGCCAATGATGGTGACATTGGGGAGTTGCTTCATAATCGACACGAAATTGTTGGTGGCGCTGAAACTGCCACGGTTGCAAAGCACCACGATGGGCTTATTGTAGTGCTGACGGCCCTTCGCCGGGCTAAAATCATAGTTATAAGGTTTGGAAAACGCATTGTGGGCAGGGCCAGTCTTGTGGCTGATGCTTCCCACCGTCATTTTCTCGTTGATGAATCTGCCCACCAGTTTTTCCACATTGGTGAGGAATCCGCCGCCATTGCTGCGCACATCGATAATCAGTCCGTCGCTACTTGCCAAATAGGCTAAAATGGCATCGAGATTGCCCTCGCCGATGCCGTTAGAGAAATCGCCGTAGTACATATAGCCGATGTTGCTGCTCAAAATCTGGTATTTGATACCGCTTGTGCGCTTGTATTCGAAATTGAGGTAATGCTCATCGATGAGGCGTTCGTCGTAATTGATGGGGTATTTTTCCCAAATCCAGTAGCGCGACACATCGCTCGCGTTGATCAGATTGGTGTGGCCATCTTTCAGTTCCTTCAGCATATCGCTGCAGAGGTTGAAGAGTTCGCCGCTGTTGATGCCCTTAGTGATTTTCGCGCGGTATTGCTTGCCCACAGCGTCCCAATCCACATTCTTGTACTCAAAGAATGTGTAATGCTCGTCGAGAATGGTCCATAGCGCATCGAAATTGCCTTCGGCATCGTTGCTGAAAGTCTGTTCGCTGCAAGCCGAACCGAGGCACGCCATCACCGAGAGTGTGAATATGTGAAACCACTTTTTCATTATTTCCTTTTCTTAGTGCTCATCAAATTGCAACCGATACCAATCACCAGACTGTGGCTGAAGGCGCGCGTGGTGATGTGGCACACATTCGACGACTCAATACGGTTTCGGTAGCCGATACGCAGCACCGTGTTGGCTCCGATAGCATAGTCGGCATAGAGATAGTTGGTGAGGTCGAAGCGATTGCCCCACCAGCCGAAATGCGCCAAATTCTTGCGGTTGCCCACATATATCTCATAATACGCCTCATCGTATTCGGGCGAGAAGAACGCGCCCACCACAGGGAGCGACATTTCGTAATTCAGCGTGATGGCACGCTTCCAAAGCGTGGTGGAATACGAAGCCATGGCATTCACGCCGGCAGCCACATTGATACGAGCCGACACCACATTGTTGCTATTATTGGTGTTGTAAAGCACGCCGCCACGGAATTGCGCCATCGGGCCCACCATCACGGCAAACTTTTGCCACGGCACATTGCTCCAACTGCGCATACCAGCCCACTTGAAATCAGCCAGCAGCGCGTGCATGGTGTGGTTGCCGGCAGGATTGTGGGTGAGTTCGTAGTCAACGCCACCCTCCATGATTCGGCACCAGCGCGAGGCGTGGTTGCGGCACATATTGGCGTATGCCACACGGAAGTGCGGACCATCGTAGGCAATGGGCGAAACGTAGGTGTCGCGCTGCGATCCATGGCCAGCATCGAGGGTAAACATACTGGTGGTCACCTTCGTGGAATCGGCAGAAATGGTGGCTTGTGCGCTTGCATGGCTCACGCACAGCCAAAGAATAAGCATTGATATGTATGCCGAAAGTTTATTCATCGCCTTCGCCGAAGAGGCGGGTTTGTCCTGTCAGTTGGTCGCGCACCTCCTGCTGGTTGATAGCGTCGGAGAGCGTGGCATCGGTGTCGGTGTTGTCCATCTCAGCCACGGTGGCAGCGGACTGATCTTCTTCCTCCGGCACTTCGCGAGGCTCGATTTCAGTCACCGAGTCGATGGTGAAATTGCTTACACGCTTACCCTTAGCCTTGAAACTCTTCACACCGATGTATTCGTCGGCATCAATCACCAGATTTTCGCGGAAAGCGTCGCCACCGCCAAATTTCACATCGAAGCGAGGGAACTTCTCGTCGGTGAGCGTGAGCAGTTTGGAATCGGGGTTGCCGCCAATCATGCTCTGCTTGTTGTTCTTGTCTTCGAGCGTGCATCGCTTGATGTAGAGGAAGCCCTGGTCGGCATCATCGACGATAGCCGTCCACACCTTGCCCTCCACATATTTCTCGATGCGGAGAATGCCGTCTTCGTAGTGGTTGGTGGCTTCGCTGGTGGTGGTGTAGAAGTCGCCATTTTTCATAATCACGAGAATACGGTCATCGCCACTGAACTTGCCAAGCGAGAAACCGTGGTTCTCGTAGTTGAGGCGAAGCACATCGGGGTCGAACCACACTTCACGGTCGCCGAGGGTTGACACGCCATGCTCCTTGAGCGAAATGCGGTGCACCTCGTTTTTGGTCACAAGATTGCCACGGGTGAGTTTGCCCTTAATGCCGAGTTCGGCAAGGTCGATGTCGAATTGCAGCACCTTCAGGCGTGGCTTAGGCTTGAGCGTGATGCGAAGCACCTCAGCCTCACCGTTAGGATTGGCGGTGAACCACATCACCTTGCTGCCCGGCTTGCCTTGCGTAAGGTCGTATTCACGGTCGCGTGTCACGCCCGTAACGGCAAATCGCTTCATATACACGATGCCGCCGCGTCCGTCTTGATAGAGCACATTGTAGATGGTGCGCGTGTCGTTGCGCTTAAACACATTCAGGTAAATCACATTCTTACCCACATATATCTTCTCGCTCACCTTAATCACCTTAAACTTACCATCTTTGTAGAAAATGATAATGTCGTCGATGTCGGAGCAGTTGCACACAAATTCGTCCTTCTTCAGAGCGGTGCCGATAAAGCCGTCGGCACGGTTGATGTAGAGTTTTTCGTTAGCCTCAGCCACCTTCGAAGCCACGATGGTGTCGAAATCGCGAATGATGGTGCGGCGTGGGAACTGGTGGCCGTATTTCTTTTTCAGCCCCTCAAACCACTTGATGGTGTGTTCCACCAAGTGAGCGAGTTTGTTGTCGATGTCGGCAATGCGCTCGTTGAGGGTGGCGATGTAATTGTTAGCCTTGTCGATGTTGAACTTCAAGATGCGTCCCATCTTGATTTCGAGCAGGCGGAGAATGTCGTCGCGAGTGATGTCGCGCACAAACTGCGCCTTGAATGGGTCGAGACGCTTGTCGATGTGAGCCACGGCAGCATCGAGGTCTTTCGCCTGTTCGTAGCCACGATCCTTATAGATGCGCTCCTCGATGAAGATTTTTTCAAGTGAGGCGTAAAGCAGCGATTCGAGAGCGTCGGCACGCTGATACTCCAAATCCGCTTTCAGAATTTGCTTGGTGCGGTCCACGCTGTAGCGCAACAGTTCGCTCACGTTGAGGAACTGAGGCTTCTCGTCCTTAATCACACAGCAGCAAGGCGAAATGCTGGTTTCGCAGTCGCTGAACGCGTAGAGCGCGTCGATAGCCTTGTCGCTCGATGTGCCAGGCTGGAGTGTGACGATGATTTCGGCTGTGGAGGCGGTGTTGTCTTCCACCTTTTTGATTTTGATTTTACCCTTTTCGGCCGCTTTCAGGATTGATTCAATCACAGAGGCAGTGGTCTTGCCGTAAGGCACGTCCTTCACCAGCAGCGTTTTATTGTCGATTTTCTCAATCTTGGTGCGCACACGCACATTGCCGCCTCGCTCACCGTCCTTATAATTGTTCACGTCGATGTAGCCGCCAGTGGGAAAGTCGGGGTAGAGGTGGAACTCCTCGCCACGCAGATAGCTGACAGCCGCATCAATGATTTCGCAGAAGTTGTGAGGCAGAATTTTACACGACAAGCCCACGGCAATACCCTCGGCACCTTGCGCAAGGAGCAAAGGGAACTTGGCAGGGAGCGTGATAGGCTCCTGGTTGGTGCCATCGTAACTCCAAGTCCACTCGGTGACCTTATTATCGAACACCACTTCAAGGGCAAACTCCGACAGGCGCGCCTCGATGTAACGGCCAGCCGCAGCTCCGTCGCCAGTGAGAATGTTACCCCAGTTACCTTGCGTATCTACCAGCAGCCCCTTCTGACCGATAGCCACCAGAGCCGAATAGATGGAGGCATCGCCGTGTGGGTGATAGTGCATGGTGTCGCCCACGATACCAGCCACCTTAGCGTAGTGGCCGTTGTCGCTTTTTTTCATCACGTGCATGATGCGGCGTTGCACAGGTTTCAAGCCATCTTCGATGTGTGGCACCGCACGCTCCAAAATCACATAACTGGCGTAGTCGAGAAACCAATTCTCGTACATGCCAGAGAGTTGCAATTTCTTGTCTTTGGGCAATTTGTAGGAAGAATGGGCAGAAGTAGTGCCGTCGTCGGAGGTCACTTCTTCGGCTTGCACATCTTCCACCGGAGCGTCGGATGCTTGGGTATCGTTCATTTCGCCCTCAGGGTTGGTGGCCTGTGGTTGTTCGTTCAATTCTTCGGGTGTCTTCTCGTTGTCGTTGTTCATATTTTGTGGGTAAAATCTGCGTAATTTAGCAATTAACCTACAAATTTAACAAAAAATCTTGATTACTGCCCCCTTTCTTCCTCTTTTTATTAATGTGGAACGCGGCTTTAGCCCAGTTTCGGCCTGGATTGAAGTGGTGAAAAGTGGGTGGAAAGGAGAAAATGAATAAAAAAATGGCGTATTTGTTTGTTTATTAATATAAAATGCCTATTTTTGCAATGATAATTAGAGGATTGATGAATAGTGTCTATAAAAAGATGAGAGAAATCATTTTATGTGAATCTGTAAGACCATTATTTACTTTCCCTAAAAATTTTTGTTAAACATTTTCTAAAAACTAAATGACAATGAAAAAAGTTATTTTGATGCTTGCGTTTGCTGCCTCATTGATGGTAGTGAGCTGCGGTAAAGGTGACGGTAAAGCTGCTGGTAGCGATTCTGCTGCCGCTGTAGAACAAACTGCTGATGATGCTGCTGAAGCTCTCCCAACAGAACCATTCACACTCAAAATTAGAGGCGTGAGCGGTGGTGAATGGGACAACTTCAAACCATGCCTTGGTGAAGCAAAATTCACTTTGGGCGCTGAAGAAGGCGACATGGTGAACGTGGAGGTGATGGTTCCTTTCGAATCAAGAAATGCGCGCGCGGTGAAGGGTGTAGAATCGGCTAACTACCAAATCTACTACTCTGGTGAAGACAACAAAAACATTTACTGCGATCCAATGCTTGAACTCGACAAGGCAGAAATCCCTGCTGTAGTGGAATTTGTTAACGCTGGTAAGACTGGCGAGGAAAAAGATTTCAAATATGTGGGTAAGTTGAAGAAGGCTGATGTGCTTGCTATGATTAAGGATGGCGAGATGGGTGCATTGGTTAAGAACTTCAAGTTCCAGGAATAATCCTAAATTTTCTGATTTAAAGACAATAATTGTTTGATATGATGATTGCTGCCCGCTTGGCGGGTGGCAATCTTTTTTTTGCCTTTTTTGGGTGGTGGGGGATTTTGGGGTGGGGGATTTTTGGAGCACTCGGAGCACTCGGATTTTTTTTGGTGGGGATTCTTTTTTTGGGGGTGGTGGGGTGCGTTTTGGATTGTAAGTGTTGGAAAAAATTAAAAAATGATTAATATTTTGCATATTTTTGTTACAATTTGGGAAAAATGCGTATCTTTGCACTATAAAATGTTATACACTATAAAAGTTTTAAATGTTATCAGAGAACTAATTAGTTATAAATTAGTATTTTGAAAAAAACTATTACTAAGCAGACTATGGCTAACGCAAAATTAGACACATTAGATTACAAGATTTTAAAGATGCTTTCGATTGACGCAAGAAAGCCTTATCTTGAAGTGGCTCGCGCCTGTGGCGTGAGTGGCGCCGCTATTCATCAGCGTATTCAGAAACTATATAGCATGGGTGTGGTGAGAGGTTCGATTACATTGATTGACCCTTCATCTGTAGGATTCGACACTTGTGCTTATGTGGGTATTTTCCTGAACGACTCATCGAAGTACGACGAGGTGATTGCACACCTCAAGGAAATGCCTGAAGTGGTGGAATGCTATATCACAACCGGCAAGTACGACATGTTTGTGAAGCTTTACGCAAAGAATAACGACCATTTGCTCCACTTAATTCACGACAAGTTCCTGACTATGGGTCTTGGCAGAACCGAAACACTGATTACCTTCAAGGAAGTGTTTAAACGCCAAATTCCTGTAGAAGACTAAGAAACTCTTCATTTTTTTATTTGGACAACCTTTCCTCGCCCAGGTTTCGCATTTTCTCTGTTGTGGCTTGCCCATGATGAGACAGGCGTGACCTGAGTGAGGATTTTTATTTATTAAACTATGAACGATAAGGCACATATTCTTCTCGATGCTATCAGTATAGCTCGTGGAGCAGGACAAATTCAGATGGCGAACTTCCGTAGCACCACGCTGAAAGTGGAAACTAAAGACAATGAGTATGACTTGGTGACGGCAGCCGATAAGGCCTGCGAGGCATTTGTGGCAAGCAAGGTGCATGAATTGTATCCCACACATTCGGTGTTGAGCGAGGAATCGGGCGATGACGATGTGAAAAGCGATTGGCAATGGGTGGTCGATCCAGTGGACGGCACCACCAACTTCAAGTCGGGCCTGCCTTATTTCACCATTTCGATTGGTATTCGCTACCGTGGCGAAACGGTGATAGGGGTGGTGTATGCGCCACGCCTCGACGAACTGTTCACCGCCGTGAAGGGTGAGGGTGCGATGCTCAATGGCGAACCCATTAAATGCTCGGCTTGCACCTCGATTTCGCAGGCTGTGGTGTGCACAGGATTTCCTTACGACAAGGCGGAAAATGCCGATAACAACATAGCCGAATCGGTGCGCATGATTCCAAAGGTGCGTGGTTACCGCCGTTTGGGCTCAGCATCGCTCGACATTTGCTACACAGCGGCTGGCATTCTCGATGCCTTTTGGGAACTGAATTTGCACATTTGGGACGTGTGTGCGGCATATTTGATAGCCACCGAGGCAGGGTGTGAGATTCACCGCCTGCGCACCGACCGTGCCGAATCGGTGCTGATTTCGCCCAAGGCACTCACTCAGCCTATGCTTGATGTGCTGCTGCCCGCAACAATATAACGGTTTACACACAAACGCTTTATGAAGAGGGGATATTCCCTTGGTGTGTTATTAATGCAATTAGCAAAGTATCAATGCATTAGAAACATGCCAAAGGCATGTCCCTACGTTATATTGGATTGTTTTTTGATATAACTTTCTTTATTTTGGTGCTTCGTTGACAGGTGATGGCATTTTGGAGAGCGCGCGGAAGTAGTGGACCATGATGGGGAGGGTGATGGCTGCCGAAATCACATCGGCGAAGGTTTGACACACCTCCACACCGAAAATGCCCCAATAGATGGGCAGCACGATGATGAGTGGAATGAAACACAAGCCATTTCGCAGTGCTGCCACCACATTGGCGGAGATAGCCCAACCGCTCGTTTGCAGCGCCATGTTGCTCATGATGATGAAGGCGGTGAGCGGCCAAGTGATGATTTGCCATCGCAGCGCCGCGGCACCCACTTCCACCACGGCAGGGTCGTGGCGCATGAGGTCGATTACCTCTTCGGCAAAGTAGAAGCCAGCCACACAGCATACCACCAGGAACATAAGGCAGAGTTTGATGGCGTAGAAATATCCTTTGCGCACACGCTTAAAGAGGCGTGCGCCGAAGTTGAATCCGCAAAATGGCTGGAATCCTTGACCAATGCCAATCACCACCGAGAACACCACAAAACTCACACGCCCCACAATGCTCATGCCGGCAATGGCAGAGTCGCCAAACGAGGCTGCCGCCAAATTGAGCAACATGGTGGAAACGCTTGCCAGACCTTGGCGCGAGAGCGATGGCGTGCCGCCTTTCAGCATCTCCGTCATGTAGTGCTTGTTGAGGGTGATGAATTTCAGCGTGAGGCGCAGATTTTCGCCCCTTATCGCCAACACGTACAATACGATAAAGCCGAACAACTCGCTGAGAATGGTGCCGATAGCCGTGCCGGCGATGCCCATACCGAAGGTGAATGTGAACAGCGGCACCAGTGCCACGTTGAGCACCGCGCCCGTCATCATACCCACCATGGCAGAGACGGCGTTGCCCTGAAATCGCATTTGATTGTTGAGCGTCATGGTGGCGGTAACGATAGGCGTGCCGAGCAGCATAATGCCTAAATACGTTTTGGTGTAGGGGAGAATGGTGGGCGTGGAGCCGAATGCCATGGAAAGCGGTTCGAGAAACAGCAATGCCACGATAGCCAAAGCCACACCTGTGATGATTGACAAATAAAACGAAGTGCTTGCCATTCGTTCGGCCTCGTTGCGGCGTTTGGCTCCGAGTTGGCGTGAAATGAAGGTGCCAGAGCCTTGCCCGAAGAAGAAACCGATGGCTTGCACAATAGCCATAGCTGGGAACGCCACGCCCACAGCGGCGGTGGCTTGCGTATTGATTTGCCCCACATAGTAGGCATCCACGAGGTTGTAGATACTCGTGACAAGCATACCTGCGATAGTGGGGATAGCCATGCGAGAAATCACCTTTCCCACATTGCCACGCGTGAGGAATATGTAGTTGTCTTTGTTTGTCATTATCTGAGTAGAATCATTACGCCACTGATGGCGAGATAAATATACACTAAAGTGCGCAGCAGATTGATGGATATTCGGCGGAATACCAGTGCGCCAATCACATTGCCGATAATCACCCCGCCTATGCCGTAAAGGAAACCGTAGCCCACGGCAGGCGTGACGAAGCCGTTGTAGGCACGCACCATCGCCATGCCTATGTTGCCAATCAGAAAGTAGGTTTGCACCGTGGCCATATAGTGGTTTTTATCGGTTTCGGAAGCGAGGAAATAGAGCACCGCCGGTGGACCTTGCATGGCGAAAAGTCCGCCCATGATGCCACTGAGCGAGCCAGCCGCCACTTGTGTGGAGCGCGAGGGCTTGAGGTGGATATGCCCGTTGATAAACAGGAAATAGATGCTCGCAAAAATGAGCACGCAGCCTAAAATGGTGTTGAGCACCGTGTCGTGAATCTGTGTGAGGGCGAAAATGCAGATGGCTGAAAACGCCATGAACGCCACGAGAATGAGCCAAAGGTGATTCCAGCGGATATGGCGCCACATCCTAACTGCCACTATCAGCGAGGTGCAAAGCGCCAAGATTCCGGATAGGGCAGTGGCTTCGCCGTAACTGGGCATGAGCGCCGTGAGCCACGTCATGATGAAGATGCCGAATCCGAAGCCCGTGACACGCTGCACGAAGCTCGCTCCGATACAAAGCAGTAGTAAATATAGATGCGCGTCCATGTTTTCAGTTCTGTGTTGAGAGGTTTTTTCAAAATCGGTTACTCGTTGCCGTCTTCCTCGTTGAGGGTTTTGAGTGCCACTTTTGCAGATTTGTGCTGCTGATTGGCTGCTTTCTCATACCAGTATCTTGCCAGTTTGTGGCTTTTCTTGATGCCGAATCCGAAGTGGTAGCAAACGCCTAACTTGTATTCAGCCTCCGCATAGCCCTTCTCGGCTGCTTTTTTCCACCATTCAATGGCTTTGTCGAGGTCTTTTTCCACTTGGTCGCCCTTCATGTATTCCACACCCAGCATGGTTTGTGCCACCGAATCGCCTTTCTCGGCTTTCTGCCTCAATTCCTCGATGTTTGGCTTCGGGGCTTCGTGTTCGCCACTTCGTGGTGTGGCAGGGGCGGTGGTGGTGCTTTGTGGTCTTTGGCGATGCGTTTTGCGCTTGTTGCGCCGGTGCTTTGTGGTGGTTTTGCGTTGCGTGGTGGTGTCGGGTTTGGTGGGCATGGCTTCCACGCTCACACCTTCAATTTCAACCACGGTTTTCTGCGTGCTGCGGCAACTGCCCAGCACCAGCATCAACGATGATATGATAAAAATGAGTGATCGCATAAATAATGTATACAATATACAAAATTACTGCTTTTATCCTTAGTAATCAAACGCTGTGTGGAAAAAGCAACGGAATGTTGCCGCCATTGGGTGAGGCGGGCAACATTCCGTTGGGAATATGCTTATTGAGGAATGTGTCAAATGCGTTGATTCATTGCTGTTTGCATCGAAACATACCGAAGGCATGTCCCTACGTTATGATGCAAATTTGACACACACTCGTGTGGGGATTAATCTTCTTTCTTTGCTTTGAGGCAAGAGCAGATGAGGAAGCCGATAAGGGCGAGGTAGATGACCACAGCCAAAGCGCTTGTCACGCCATCGCTCAATGGACATTCGTAAGAGAATCCAGAGAGGGTCATACCTGCACTCACCACACCCATCAATGCGCCACCTGCGATGAAACCGCTGGCGAGCAAAGTGCCTTTTTCTTGACGAGCCTTGTTGAGTTTTTCGTCTTTGCTGCGAGAGCCTACAAACCAACTGATAGCACCACCCACGAGCAATGGAGCGTTGAGGTGGAATGGAATGAACATACCCAAAGAGAATGCCAAAGCAGGCACACCGAGCCAGTTGAGCAAGCAAGCGAACACCGCACCCACAGAGTAGAGAATCCATGGAGTGTCGCCACCCATCATCAGAGGGTCGATCACGGCAGCCATTGCGTTGGCTTGTGGAGCAGCCATCACGTCGGGGTTGGTGAAGCCGTAAGCCTTGTTGAGCAGGAGGATTACACCACCCACAGTAGCGGCAGACACCAGAGTGCCGACAGCCTTCCAAGTTTGCTGCTTAGCAGGAGTAGAGCCCAACCAGTAGCCAATCTTCATATCGGTAACCATACCGCCAGCCATAGAGAGCGCGGTGCAAACCACACCACCAATCACCATTGAAGCGATGATGCCTTGGGTGCCGCTTAAGCCGATAGCCACGAAAATGGTGCTTGCCACGATGAGGGTCATCAAAGTCATGCCCGATACAGGGTTGCTGCCCACGATGGCGATAGCGTTGGCTGCCACGGTGGTGAACAGGAAGGCGATAACCACCACCACGAAGAATGCCACGATGGCTTGTGCGAGGTTGCCGATCACGCCAATCCAGAAGAACACGAAAGTGACGATAAGCGCAGCGGTGAGTGCAAACACGAGAAGTTTCATTGAAATGTCTTTCTGTGTGCGCACGGGCTTTTCTTCGGTGCCTTTCTTGCTGAACGACTTACCAGCCAAACCAACGGCGCTCTTAATCACGCCCCACGACTTGATAATGCCAATCACACCACTCATGGCGATACCGCCGATACCGATAGAGCGAGCGTAGTCCTTGAAGATGGCATCGGGAGCCATTTCTGCCATTTCGGGAACCATAGAGCCGAGTAGAGGAACGATGCACCACCAAATGAAAGCGCTACCAGCGAAAATGATGAATGCGTAGCGAAGACCCACGATGTAGCCCAGACCGAGCACAGCAGAGCCGGTGTTGATGCTGAACATCATCTTGGTGTTGTGGGTGAAAGTTTGGAGCGCAGGGATAGCCTGTGTGCTGAGCACCTCTTTCCACCAGCCGAATGTGCTGAGGAAGAAGTCGTACAGACCGCCCACCAAACCTGCCATCAGCAATGGCTTGGCTTGGCTGCCGCCCTTCTGGCCGCTGATAAGCACCTGTGTGGTGGCAGTGGCTTCAGGGAATGGGAATTTGCCGTGCATGTCCTTTACGAAATACTTACGGAAAGGAATGAAGAACAGAATGCCGAGCAAACCGCCGAGGAGTGAACTGAGGAACACTTCAAGGAAGTTGACGGTGATTTCGGGGTACTTCGCCTGCAAGATGTAGAGCGCAGGCAAGGTGAAGATGGCACCAGCCACCACAATGCCCGACGCAGCGCCGATTGACTGGATAATCACGTTTTCGCCGAGCGAGTTTTTGCGTTTGGTCACGCCGGCAATACCTGCTGCGATGATAGCAATAGGAATTGCTGCTTCAAACACTTGTCCCACTTTCAACCCAAGGTAGGCTGCGGCGGCACTGAAAATAACTGCCATAATCAAACCCATCGACACAGAGTAGCCAGTGGCTTCGGGGTACGTCTTGTCGGGACGCATGGGGGGAACGTATTCCTCTCCCGGTTTGAGTTCGGTGAATGCGTTTTCGGGCAAGCTCATGCTTTCTTGCACTTCGTCATTCAAAACATTAGTTGAATCGTCTTTCATTAATTTACTATGTTTTTATTTGTGAGTAATCAATTATGCGAAGTTACATAAAATCTCCCGAAAAACTGACCAATTTATCAGTAAAAAGCACAATTTTTTAAAAGAAGAAGATTTAGAAGAATTTTTAGAAGTTATGGAGTTAAGAAGTTAAAGGAGTTAAGACGATAGTTTTGGATTCGGGTAATATGCTTGGTAAGGGTGGGGTGAAAAGAATCCGATTTAATCCATTCGAATCCTATTTTCAGCTACTTTTTGGGGCGTTAATCGGATTACGGTGGATTAAATCGGAGGTTTTGTATCGGACCTATCGGACTTGTCGGACGATAGGAGGGTGGGGGTTATTCTTCGGGGGCGAACATGGGGTCCCAAGCTGGGAGCTTGATTGGCTTTTGCTTGAGGAGTTTTGCCACGCTCTCAGGTACGTATTGCTTGTTGAGCACGAAGCGGAACATGTATTCGTTGAACCATTCGTCGGTCATGATATAGTTGCCCTTGAAACCGTTTTCTTTGCCCCAGCTGTTTTCCACCATCCACTTTGTCGGTTTTGAGGTGGCTTTGTCGATGTCAACTGCGATGAGCGTCATGGCGTGGCTCGATGCGCTGGCATGGGTGATGATGCGCTCTTTCTTGTCCATTGTCATGGTCACGCCGAGCAGACTTTCGTAATCGAAGTTCTTCAAGTCCATCACGCCCTTTTGGCGGTTGAGGAACTTGTTCACGTCGCAAGAGATATACATGGCGGTGCTGTCTTTCAGCGAAGCGATGAGCATGGGCTTCACTTCCTCGTTAGGAAGATTGAGATACACCCAGTCGTGCCCGTCGTAGGTGTGACGGTCGTATTCAATTTGATATACCTTATAATATTCGCGTGATGGGTCGTTCATCACCAGCACGTAATCGTTGTTCAGGTCGTAGCCCCACAGTTTGTTGTAGAACGAGAGTGGAGTGTATTTGTCGGTAGAAACCACCTTGCCGTCTTTGTCGCGCTGGCTCCAAGTAAATTCGGTTGGAGGCACGCCATAGGCGAGTGTGAGCATGTGGTAAACCTTGCCCAGCATTTCCACCTTCTTTTCTTCGAGTGCCTTCACCGAAGTGCCCTTTTCGCCCATCTGACGCAGACGCAAACCCATTTCGCGAAGCACATTCTTTAGTTGTGCATTGAATTGCGAGGTGGCGTTGGCAGATTGCGTTTCGGGCATAGCCTCGCGAGGCACCACGCCATATTTCTTCACCAAGTCGGCCACACCGGTAAATGTGCCGCCGTCGCTCACGGGGTTGGAGAAAAGCCAGTCCACCAAACGGTCGTCGATAGGCTTTTGGCGAGTGTCGATCACACTTTGCAGGAAAAGGTTGCTCTTTTCAAGTTGGTCGTAGAAAAAGAGGTACACCTCCGACATTTCCAGGCTTGGCAACCCAAACTTTGTCATCGCCTTTGAGCGCAGCATATTCATGCCTGTGAATAGCCAGCAGCGTCCGCTTTGCTTTTGGTTGGTGATACCTTTGGTGGGCACGCGGTAGGTGAAATCCTCGTCAACGGGATTCATCGACTCTACGGTTGTAGCCAACGTGTTGAGAGGGGTTGAAGCCATGGCGTTGCGCACGGCCTTGTCGGCAGCCGACTGCACGTCGGCTTGTTGCATCTTAGCCAGCACTTCAGGTGTGATAGCACTTTGTGCCACCGCCGCACCGCATCCTAAAGCCAAGACAGCAAGAGATAGAACAGTTTTCTTCATCAGTCATTAAAGTTTAATTCCTCACAAAGATAATCAAAATCGGCGCACAAACGCCATTATTTTTCACTTTTTTGGGTTCAGTGGTAAAGTCCTGGGGATAGATTATGCAATGTTGCCGAATTGTGAATGGAATCAAAAACAAAA
>SAMEA104315424__coassemble_449_pt1 | contig 36711 bp, 30 predicted proteins | sample SAMEA104315424__metabat2_low_PE_030 | metagenome-assembled genome bin SAMEA104315424 (sample SAMEA104315424) | gut metagenome | biome: Monkey gut; feature: monkey-associated habitat; material: faeces | place: China | collected 2013 | reverse complement strand
TCAAATTCCTAACGGAATTTCATCGCATCTTCTTCGGGATAACTTGTATATCATTTCTATTTTTTTAGTGGGGGATGGGGGTAGTTTGGAAGTTTTTGTGTAGATTTGTGGGAAGAATATATTTGATTGTAGATAGAGATGTTACGGAAAATTAGAATAGTGCTGGCGGCTGTGTTTTATGTGTTGATTACACTGCTTTTGCTCGACTTCACAGGCGTTACCTATAAATGGCTCGGCTGGATGGCGAAGATGCAGTTTCTGCCAGCCGTGTTGGCTTTGAATGTGGTGGTGATAGTGGCGCTGATGCTGCTCACGCTCGTTTTTGGCCGTGTGTATTGCTCGGTGATTTGCCCTCTTGGGGTGATGCAGGACTTGATTTCGTGGCTTCACGGCAAAAAGAAGAAAAACCGCTTCACCTACAGCGCGCCGAAGAATGTGCTCCGCTACTCGGTGTTTGCCGTGTTTGTGGTGGGCATTGCGCTTGGTTTTGGGGCTATCGTCACGCTGCTTTCGCCGTACGGAACCTACGGAGCCATCGTCAGCAATCTGCTTCAGCCGCTTTACATGTGGGGCAACAACGCCCTTGCCGCCCTTGCGGAGCACTACGACAGTTACGCCTTCTACAGCAAAGAGGTGTGGATAAAGAGTGTGCCTGTGTTTGCCACGGCTATTGCGCTTTTTGCCGCCATTTCGGTGCTGGCATGGCGTGGCGGCCGCACCTACTGCAACACCATCTGCCCGGTGGGCACGCTGCTGGGCTTCGTGGCCCAATTCTCGTGGCTGAAGGTGCATTTCTACGCTGATAAATGTAAAAATTGCGGTCTTTGCACCAAAAATTGCAAGGCATCGTGCATAGATTTCAAAAGCCACACTGTGGACTATTCACGCTGTGTGACCTGTGGCAACTGCCTCGACAAGTGCAGTTTTGGCGCACTCACCTACGCCCATGCCACACCGAAGGCGAAAGCCCCCGACACCGTCCCTGCTCCGACCGACACCACTCGCCGTGCCATTATCGTGGGTGCCGCCATCGTGGGTGCCGAGGCAGCGATGGCGAAGTTGAAAAAGGTGGACGGCGGCTTGACCGTGCTCGAAGACCGAATCACGCCAGCGCGCCACGTCACCCCATCGCCCCCCGGTTCGCAAAGTGTGAAGAACCTGGAGCAACGCTGCGTGGGTTGCCAACTCTGCATATCAAAATGCCCCAACGGCGTGCTTCGCCCATCGAGCGACCCAGAGCGATTTATGCAGCCCGAAATGAACTTCGACCATGGCTTCTGCCGCCCAGAGTGTACCCGATGCTCGAATGTATGCCCTGCCGGAGCCATTCAATCCATCACCAAGGCTGAGAAGTCGAGCATACAGATAGGTCATGCCGTGTGGCGCAGAAAATACTGCGTGCCACTCACCGACAATGTGGATTGCGGCAACTGCGCGCGACATTGCCCCGTGGGAGCCATTCAGATGGTGCCGAGCGACCCCAACGACGACACTTCGATTGAAATTCCGGTGGTGAACACCGAAAAGTGTATCGGTTGCGGCTCGTGCGAATATGTTTGCCCTGCTCGCCCACATGCCGCGATATATGTAGAAGGTCATGAAGTACACAAAACCGTATAACTATGGATAACGAAAAAAAGAAAAATATATTCAGCCGCCGCTCATTCCTCAAGGGACTGGGCATCGGCACTGCCGCCGTGGCAGTTCCTACTATCGTGGGCTGCGCCAAAGATGGCGAGCAGGTGGGTGAGCAAGAGCCGCCCATCGGCAAGATGACCTACCGCATCAGCCCCTCTACGGGCGACAAGGTGTCGCTCTTGGGCTATGGCATGATGCGACTGCCGACCAAAAACGACCACATCGGCGAACGCCAAAACGGCGAGGGCGAAATCGACCAGGATATGGTGAACAAGCAGGTGGACTACGCTTTGGAGCATGGACTCAACCTGTTCGACACCTCGCCCCTCTACTGCGAGGGATTGAGCGAAAAGGCTCTCGGCACAGCTCTCTCGCGCCACGACCGCAAGCAGTATTTCATATCCACGAAGATGAGCAACTACCACGACTATTCGCGTGAATCGTCGATTGCGATGTTTGAAAAGTCGCTCAAGGAATTGCAAACCACCTATTTCGACTACTATTTGTGGCACAACATCGGCGGCGACCGTGCCGAGGAAGGGCTTGATGCGATGGGGCTGTTTGAAGAGCGATTCGTGAACAATGGTATGATGGACTTCCTCAACAAGAAGAAGGAGGAAGGCGTGATTCGCAACTTGGGTTTTTCCTATCATGGCGATGTGGCGGTGTTCGACCATGCGCTCCGTCTGCACGACGAGGGAAAGGTGAAATTCGACTTTGTGCTTATCGAACTCAACTACCTCGACTGGAAGCACGCCAAGGAAATCAACGACTATAACACGAATGCCGAGTACCTGTATGGCGAGGTGGCTAAGCGTGGGTTGATGGCGTTTGTGATGGAACCGCTCTTGGGCGGACGCTTGAGCAATTTGCCCGATAAACTGGTGGCGCAACTCAAACGCCGCGACCCCGACCACTCGGTGGCATCGTGGGCGTTTCGCTATGCCGGCACGCGTAAAAATGTGCTGTGTGTGCTTTCGGGTATGACCTATATGGAGCATTTGCGCGACAACCTTTGCACTTTCAGTCCGCTTAAACCGCTCACCGAGGCAGAAATGCGTTTCCTCGACGAGGATATCTCGAAGCAGATAGTGGGCTACAACACCATTCCGTGCAACGACTGCAAATACTGTATGCCTTGCCCCTACGGCATCGACATTCCCGGCATTTTCGTTCACTACAACAAGTGCCTCGGTGCCGAGAATGTGGTGGGGAAAACCACCGACCCTAATTACGAGAAAGCGCGCCGTGCCTTCCTCGTGGGCTACGACCGCAGCGTGCCAAAGTTGCGCCAAGCCGACCACTGCATAGGCTGCGGAAGGTGTGTGAGTTCGTGCCCACAGAGCATACGCATTCCAGAGGAATTGCACCGCATCAGCGCCTATGTGGAAGCCCTCAAGCAACGCAAAGACGCTACCGAAGAAGAAATATAAATCTAAATATTATGAATATGAGAAAGTTATATTTATCGCTAATAGCACTGCTGGTCGCGCTTACCGCTGCGGCTAACGACAGTGAATACTTCACCTGTGGCAATCAGTTGGTGCCCATTCAGAACACCAACATTGCCGTGGCGAAAGAGGTGCTGACCGTGAATTTGACCAACAACGGCTTCACCAACGTGGATGTGTACTACGAGTTTCGCAACGATGGCCCAGCCACCGATATTCTGATGGGTTTTGAGGCAAAACCTCCCTATTTCGACGGCAACAGAGAGTTGACCGTGGGGCCGCACCCTTCCATTCACAACTTTGTGGTGGAGATGAATGGGAAAAATTTGCCATACACCAACTACCTTTCAGAAAAGGGCTTGACCAACGGCATTTCGCCCGTTGACAAGAGCAAGTGGGAATACACCGATGGTGATTTCGACGCTTTTGTGAGCAAAGCCGACAAGGAAACGCCGCTTGAATACGCCTATGTGTATAGTTTCAAGGCGCATTTCAAGCCAGGCATCAACATTGTGCGCCACTCCTACACCTACGACGAATCGTATGGCGTGGGACACTCGTTCTGGATCGACTACAAACTCACCCCTGCCACACGCTGGGCAAACCACCAAATCGACGATTTCACGCTGCGTATCACCGCCAAGGGCACTGCAAAGCACTTTATCGTGGAGGCGAAGCCGTTTGCAGGCACCGATGTGGATATGAAGATTGTGAGTGGCAAGGGTCGCACACGCATGATGCCATGGGGATTTGATGAGTCGAATGGCAAGGTGTATGAACTCTCGGTGCGCAACGCCGTGGTGGAATGGCATGTGAAAAACTTCAGCCCTAAGCACGAACTGTGGATTTCGTCGGCAGATGTGCTGCTGATGAGCGGCAATGTTTCCGACGAGAAGGTGTATTACGACTGCGGTGTGCATTACGCTCCCAGCTACATCGTGCCCGACAAAAGCACATCGCTCAACCGCCGCATCTACCGCAATCTGCCTTTTGCAATCCGTGGCTATCAGTTCAACGACCCAAAACTCAAAAACTTCTTCAACAGCCAGTGGTGGTACCTCCCCGACCCCAAATACAATCCTTCAAAAGACCGCACCCTTTCCAAGCGCGAACGCAAAATAGTGCACGGCCTTTTCAACAACCTCTTCCAGTAAAAGAGTGTGGGGATAAGTAGAAAATATGTAAAATAAGGCATTCTGATTTGTAGAAATTTGTATAATAGACTGATTTTTATTTGGTTATAAAAAAACAAAATTTTCAACAACCTCTTTTAGTAAAATTATATCACATCGGATATAATTTGCTAAAATTTTAGAAATGATATACATGTTGTCCCGAAAAAGATGCGATGAAATTCCGTTAGGAATTTGATGTGTGTAGGCAGGTATGCAGAAAAGATGTAATGGAGCGAAGCGAAATGGAATCTTTTCGAAATGCCTGCAATAGATTTGTCAGTATTATGCATTCCAGCGGAATGCGACAACATCAAATTGCCGTATAATGGCGAAATCGCATCCCGCTGGGATGCATATTTGTTATGCGACATTTGCAGGCATTTCGCTTCGGCTATGCTCCATTTCGCTTCGCTCATTTCGCATAACCTTCGCTGCATACCTGCCTACGCACATCAAATCCCTACGGGATTTTTTCAATCATTACTAAATTATCACAGGGACAACTTGTATATCATTTCCAAAATTTCATCTGTTTTATATTAGATATGATGTAATTTGAGGAATTATTACTAATTTTACATCCGAAACAATATAAAACCATCAGTTATGATGCCAAAATCTCAACTTTCTCTCACGGTGAAGCGGCTCCGCAAGGAGTATGGTCTCACACAGGAAGACTTGGCGATGAAGTCGGGTGTTGGGCTCAACTTTGTGCGCAATCTTGAGCAAGGCAAACCCACTCTCCGCATGGACAAGGTGAACCAACTGCTTGATTTATTCAATTACGAACTCGTAGCTCAACATCGCCCATGAGACAAGCGTTAGTTTACAGAATGGATGTCCTGGCAGGTGTTCTTACAGAGAACGAAGGCGAAAATGTGTAAGTGCCTGTACTGCTATATAAGCGAGTTCAGTCCACGCTTATCCCGAACTCGCGTGGAATGATTTCCAATTCATTTTGGTTTAGAAAAAAATAGAGCGCTGATGCTTGTGGCATGGGCGCTCTAATACTTTTTGTGGTTATTGGGTGGGTTAGTATTCGTATTCGGGGGTGTAGTCGGGGCCGAAATCGGTTTCGTATTCCTTGATGAAATTTACGTTGTATTTTTCGATGTCGGAGAGGCGTGGGGTCACGTCGTAGTATAGTGGAACGTACCACGAGAATTGTTCGAAATATTCTTTCAGGTCTTCGGATTCGAAGATGTAGCCACGGCGTGCGAAAATGTAGTTGCGCATCAGGCGGAGTTCTTCTGCCGACTTGCCTTCCACATCGGCGTAGGTCATTTCTCGTTCGCGCAGGTATTCATATTCGTATTCGCTTTCATCGATGGCGTTGTTGTCGTAATACGAACTTTCGTTATTCACTGAGGTGTCGTAGTTGATGGTTTCCGTCTTTTTGGTGAAATTTTGGTAGATGAAAAATCCACCCACACCCAAGCCTGCCACCAAAACCACCGCCAGCACAATGAATATCCACGCATTGCTTTTCTTCGCCGGTGCGGGCTGCACGCCGGTGGGCTGTTGTGGACCGTTGAATACAGGTGGCACACCATCGGCAGTAGGCGGTACGGCATCAAATACTGGCGGCTGAGCGTCTGTCACAGGTGGCGCACTTTCCGTCACTTGCGGTTGAGCATCTATCTCTTGGGGTTCCATCACTGGTGGTTGGGGTTCCTGCGTAGGAGCCTCAAACACAGGTGGCTGTGGGTCTTGTGCAGGGGGTGCAGCCTCGAAAGTGGGCGGCGTGAACACTGGAGGAGCGATTTTGGTTTCTTCCTCAGTATCTGTTGCAAACATTTCGCTTATTGGTGCCACTTCACTTGCTGGAGCCCATTCGGTCATGCCTTCTGTCCAAATCAGCGTGTCGGGGGTGATCAACTTAATCAATTCTTCGGCACTAAACGGACCTTCGCTTACGCCATTTTTCACATAGAAATACAGAGCCTCGTTCATATTCGTATTGGGGTTGGTTAGTTTTTTATTAAAAGCAAAGATATATAAAAATTATTGTAGTTCCATTTTTTGCACACCACTTTTTTTGATTTGCTGGCAAGTTGCAGTAACTTTGTCCTAATGATTGATTTTACACCTTTAGCAAAGAAGCGTTTTTTGTCGCGGCTCTACGACCAGCTGCGCTACGCCAACTATGCCGATGCCGTGCAGCAAGGTGAGTTGGTGAAGCTCATCGAGCGTGCGTCGCTCACCGAATTTGGCCGCAAATACCACTTTTCGAACATGCGCACCTATCGTGAGTTTGCCTCCACTGTGCCGCTGTATCGCTACGAGGACTTGCGCCCCCAAATCATGCGCATGGTTTCGGGCGAGGCGAATGTGCTGTGGCGTGGCAAATGCTTCAACTTTGCCCAATCGTCGGGCACTACTGATGGCAAAAGCAAATACATACCCATCACCTCCGACTCGCTGAAGACCAATCACTATCAAGGCGCGAGCGATGTGGTGTCGCACTATCTCAACCTCAATCCCGCCAGCCGAATTTTCAGCGGCAAAGGCTTTATTTTGGGTGGCAGTTTTGCCAACCAACTCCAGTTGAAGCCCGGCACAAGGGTGGGCGATTTGAGTGCCACGCTTATCCAAAACATCAATCCGCTGGTCAATCTCTTCCGTGTGCCGAGCAAGAAAGTGGCGCTGATGGAAGATTGGACAGAAAAACTCCCTGCGCTGGTCGAGGCTTCGCTCCACGAGAACATCACCAACCTTTCGGGTGTGCCGTCGTGGTTCCTCACCGTGCTGAAAGAGGTGATGGCGCGCAAAGGTGTGAGTTGCATTCATGAGGTGTGGCCCAATTTGGAGGTGTTTTTCCACGGTGGCATCGCGTTTGCCCCCTATCGTGAGCAATACGAGAAGATTTGCGACATGAGCAAAATGCACTTCCTCGACACCTACAACGCCAGCGAGGGCTTCTTCGCTGTGCAAAGTTCGTGGGAAACCACCGCCATGCTCCTGCTGCTCGACATAGGCGTGTTCTACGAGTTTATCCCTATTGAAGATACTGACAGCCCCACCCCAGAGGTTTACCCTGTGTGGGAAGTGGAGGCTGGCAAAACCTACGAACTGGTGATTACGGCGTGCAATGGGCTGTGGCGTTACCGCATAGGCGACACCGTGACCATTGAGCAGACCAATCCAGTGAAGATAAAGATAGCCGGGCGCACCAAGAATTTCATCAATGCCTTTGGCGAGGAACTGATGGTGCACAACGCCGATGCGGCTATCACCAAGGCTGCGGTGCTAACCGGGGCGCAAGTGCTCAACTACACCGCCGCGCCTGTGTATGCTGGCGACCACACGCGAGGCCGCCACGAGTGGCTGGTGGAATTTGCCAAGATGCCAGCCTCGAAAGATGAGTTTATGAAAATTCTCGATGAATGTCTGCGCGACCAAAACAGCGACTACGATGCCAAGCGCAGCGGCGACATCTTCCTCGATGCACCCACACTGGTGGTGGCAAGCGAGGGGCTGTTTGACCGATGGCTCGGCTCCACCGGCAAACTGGGCGGACAGCGCAAAATTCCGCGCCTGAGCAACGACCGCGACATTATCGAACAAATGCTAAAGATGCAATGATGAGTGAGAAGAAATTTAAGTGGGTGGCAGTGATTTCCACCCTGCCTGTGCTGATGTGGCCTGTGCTGCTCTTGCACCTCGACCAGATGGATACCGCCATTGAGCGATTTCTGATGCTGGGTATGCCAGTGTTTGCCCTGCTCTGTGGCTATTTGGCCAACTACGCCTACAAGGAGCGCCCCGAAGTGGCTTGGATTTTGATAGGTTTGGCGTGGCTTTCGTATGTGTGTTTTGCTATTTTAGGACTTTAACCGAAATGATGAAAAGATTTTTCCGTACAAATATGGGTGCGGCACTGCTGAATATGCTCATGGCATACGTGATGTTTATGGTGTCGCGATTGGCATTCTTTTTTGAAAACTACGCCACTTTTGCCCCCGACATGAGTTGGGGCTTGGCGCTCAGTATGCTCAAGGGCTCGCTGGTGTTCGACACCTCTGCCCTGCTCTATATCAACAGCCTCTATCTGGTGCTGATGCTCCTGCCGTGGGGCAGAAAGGAAGTGCCCGGATTTCACCGCTTCCTCAAGTGGCTGTTTGTGGTGATTAATTCGATAGGCGTGGCGCTCAACCTCGGCGATGCCGTGTATGTGGCATATACAGGCCGCCGCTCCACCGTCACCGTGTTCTCGGAGTTTGTCAACGAGAATAATATCGCCTCTATCTTCCTTACCGAGTTTGTGAACCACTGGTATCTGGTGCTGCTCTTTGTGGTGATAGTGGCGCTGATGTGGCTCTGCTACCGCACTCCCGATAAGTGCGTGTGGGGTAAGCGTTGGCGCTATTATGTGGCGCAGACCGTCACGCTGCTGGTGCTTGCGCCATTGGCGATAATTGGTATTCGCGGCAGTGCCACCGCCGGCACACGCCCCATCACCATTAGCAACGCCAACGAATATGTGAATCGTCCCATCGAGGGCACGCTGGTGCTCAACACACCATTCTCCATTATCCGCAGCATCGGCAAGAAGGTGTTTGTCACTCCAGATTATATGTCGATGGAGGAGATGAAGCGCACCTATGAGCCGATTATTACCCCTGTGAACGATTCGCTCACCACCTCGCAAAAGAAGAACGTGGTGGTGATTATTGTGGAGAGTATGGGTAAGGAATATATCGGCAGCCTGAACCCTGATTTGGAGGGTGGAAAATATAAAGGATATATGCCTTTCATGGACTCGCTGCTCACCAAGAGTCTCACTTTTGAATACACCTTCGCCAACGGCCGCATTTCTATGGACGCGATGCCGTCGGTGCTGTCGGGCATACCGATGATGGTGGAGCCGTTTTTCCTCACCCCTGCATCGCTCAACGATGTGGGCGGACTGCCTAAGATGCTCAAGCCACGAGGATATTTCAGCGCATTTTTCCACGGCGGACACAACATTTCGATGGGATTCAGCGCCTTTGCCCACGCCATCGGCTATGAGAAATATTTCGGGTTGAATGAATATTGCGACTCACCAAAGTATGGCGGTATGGACGACTTCGACGGCAAGTGGGCGATTTGGGACGAGCCATTCCTGCAATACACGCTCGACGAGATTGAGAAGTTTAAGCAGCCGTTCCTTGTGTCGATGTTCACCGCTTCGTCGCACCATCCTTACCACATTCCAGAGCAATATGTGGGGAAAATCACTTCAGAGCCGGGCAATCAGCCCATCTACAAGTGCGTGCGCTACACCGACATGGCACTCCGCAAGTTTTTTGAGCGTGCCAGCAAGCAACCGTGGTTCAACAACACCATTTTCGTACTTGTGGCTGACCACACCAACCAAAACGAACACGCTTTCTACAAGACCGAACAGGGCTTGTATAGCATTCCTATCATCTTCTACACGCCCGACGGATCGATTAGGCCTGGCATGATGAAGAATGTGATAGCGCAGCAAACCGACATCACCCCCACGCTGATGCACATTCTCGGCTACGATAAGCCATACGTGGCATTCGGCTGCGACCTACTGAGCACCCCAGCCGAAAAGACTTGGGCGTTTAACTACAACAATGGCGTGTATCAATACTTCAAAGGCGATTTGATGCTCCAGTTCGACGGCACGAAGTCGATAGCCCTCTACCGCTTCAAAACCGACCCGCTGCTCAAGCAAAACCTCGTGGGCAAACTCCCCGAACAGGCAGCAATGGAACACCAACTCAAAGCCCTCATCCAGCAATACATGTACCGCATGAACACCAACAATTTGGTATTGAGAAGTAAATAAGTCAACAAGTCAACGGGTCAACAAGTCAACGGGTCAACGGGTCAACGAGATTTTGAGGAAGCCCCACCCCCTCTACTCGTTGTCACGTTGCCTTGTTGCCTCGTCGTCTTGTTGACTTATAGACTTGTTGACTTGTTGACTCGTTGACTTGTTGACTTTTTTTGGGGATTCTTTCCAAAAAATAGTGTAAATTTGTGGGCGTTGCCGTTTGGCAGGAAAAAACGAAACTATATGACAAGGTTATTTATCGCTATCCTGATATCTGTGTGCTGCTTTTCAGCCGCTCACGCTCAGATTGTGGATGTGGAGCAGTCTGAAAAGTTCAATACCGACAGTGTGCTTCGCGACTTCGACGATCGCCCCTTTTTCGGCATTTACAAAGACAATTACTTTGTGGGTGGTACCTCCATTGGCACCAAGCCCACAAGCCACAACAGTGATGTGAAATTTCAGGTCAGCATTTCGCAACGCCTCACCAGGAGTGTGCTTCCGTTCAACACCTACGCATTCCTGTTTTATTCGCAAAAGTGTATGTGGAATGTGTTTGAAAAGTCGCTGCCGATGCGCGATTTCAATTTCAACCCCGGTCTTGGTTTCACCAAACTGCTCATCAGCAAAAATCGCCTTGTGGGTAAACTCACGCTGATGATTGAGCACGAGTCGAACGGACGCGACAAGATGTACGACCGCAGTTGGAATAAACTTTCCTTTGCCGGCAACATTTATCTTACGCCAAATGTGATGATTCACGGCAAATACTGGCTCACCTATATCGACAGTAAGCAGAACAAGGATATTTTGCGCTACAACGGTATTTACCAAACAGGTATTCAGGTGTTGAGCCCCAACCAGCGATGGGTGTTTTCTGCCACTTTCGTTAAGCGAAAGGGCTGGAATCTGAATGGCAACACCATCGTGGACATCGGTTGGCGCATACGCAAAAAAGACAATCAGTTCTTGATGCTGCACTACTATAACGGCTACGGTGAAAACCTGCTCGACTACAACAAGTTTCACTCACGCCTGCGCATCGGTCTGCTGATTAAACCTCGCTTCTTCAGCGATTTCTAACCATGTGCGAAAATGACATAAAATTTGCGGTGGGCACCTACACGGTGCTCGGTGGAGAGGGCGTGCTGATTTACTCGCTCAACCCTCGCACGCTTCAGGCCGAGTGCCTCGGAAGGCATCGGGTGGAAAATCCGAGTTTCCTTTGCACTTCGCCCTCTGGAGGGCATGTGTATGCCGTGAATGAAAGTGGGAGTCGGTCGGGCGTGCATCACCTTGCTGTGGGCGAAAATGGTGCGCTCACGGTGTGCCAAACCGTGGCTTCGGGTGCCGACCCTTGCCACATTCTGTGGCTCAGCCCTCGCACCCTGTGCATCAGCAATTACAGCGGCGGTTCGGTGGAACTGTTCGACATTGCCGCCGATGGGTCGCTGTCGGCATCTGCCCAAACGCTCACTTTCCACGAGCGCGGCACAACGCCACGCCAGCAGAGCAGCCACATTCATTTCTGCGCCATCACGCCCGATGGTGAATATCTCGTTGCCGATGATTTGGGTGGCGACTGTATTCATATTCTGAAAATCGAGCACCACTCCGATGGCACCGCACGGCTGCTGCGCCACGGTAAAACTGCCGTTCACCCCGAAGCCGGTCCACGCCACATTTGCTTTGGCGCCGATGGCAGATTTGCCTACCTCATTACCGAGTTGAGCGATGAGGTGATGGTGTTTGGCTACAATGGTGGTGAATTATCGCTCATTCAAACTCTTACGGCAGCCCCCACGCCAGCGCACGCCTCAGGGCACATCATGGTGCACCCTAATGGCAAGTGGCTGTATGCCAGCGTGCGCCGCACAGGCGATGGCATAGCCGTGTATCATATTGGTGATGATGGGCGGCTCACGCAAGTGGGCTATACCTATACGGCGCTTCACCCACGCCATTTCAATATCACGCCCGATGGCTCGTTGCTGCTATGTGCTTGCCGCGACAGCGACACGATTGAGGTTTATCGCATCAATCCCGCCGACGGCACCCTACTCGACACGCTCCACCACATCAGTGTGGCGAAAGCGGTGTGCATTCAGTTTATCGACTAAAACCGAATCATTCTTAAAGAAATGGAAAATCGCGACAAAAGAATTTATAAAGTGACGCTGACTGGCGGCATTGCGAATATGCTGCTGCTGGTGTTTAAGTTTGTGGCTGGTGTGCTTGGCAACTCTGCCGCCATGATTGCCGATGCCGTTCACTCGCTGAGCGACTTCCTGACCGACATCGTGGTGATAGCCTTTGTGAAACTCAGCAGCAAGCCTGCCGACCAAGACCACGACTATGGACACGGAAAATACGAAACCGTGGCGTCGTCGATTATCGGTATGGCGCTGGTGGTGGTGGCTGTGCTGCTCGGTTGGGGCGGCGTGGAGAAGATTATCCAAGTCGCCCAAGGCGAACAGTTGGAGCAACCTGGCGTTATCGCACTGGTGGCTGCCGTGCTGAGCGTGGCGCTGAAAGAATGGGTGTTTCGTATCACTAAAAAAGTGGCATTGGACGTTAATTCACAAGCACTTGAAGCCAACGCATGGCATCATCGCTCCGATGCTATGTCGTCGGTCGGCACCTCTATCGGTATTGGTGGAGCCGTGCTGCTTGGCAAGAGTTGGGCGGTGCTCGACCCTATCGCCTCGGTGGTGGTGAGCATTATGATTTTGATAGCGGCATTCCGATTGCTGCGTCAAGCCTCTGGCGAACTGCTTGAGGAAAGCCTTCCAAAATCCACAGAAGATAAAATCGAGAGCATTGTGTATCAAGATAAGTTGGTGACCGACATTCACCACCTGCACACGCGCCGCATCGGTAGCATCATAGCCATTGAGATGCACCTGCGCCTACCCGGCGACATCACCCTTGAAGAGTCGCACCGCCACGCCACACGCATTGAGCAAGCCCTCCGTGCTGAATTTGGCGCCGGCACCCACATCATGCTCCATATTGAGCCTGTTAAAGTCAACGAGTCAACGGGTCAACGGGTCAACGAGTCAACAGGCCAACGAGTAGGTGATTCGAGATTTCGAAAATTTGATGATTCGGAGAGAGAAAGGTTTTAAAAAAATATAAGATATGGAAGAAGGTTTTTATTATGTTGATGCTGCTGGCAAGCGACAAGGACCATTCGGCATCAATCAGTTGCGAGGATTGATTTCCCCCAACACATTGGTTTGGACAAAAGGCATGGCTGGTTGGGTTCCTGCTGGGCAGATTCCTGCTTTGGCGCAGATTTTTCCTGTGCCAACTCCTGCACCCTCTGCTGTTCCCCAAAAGAAAGGTGCTAATGTTGGACTGATTGTGGCGCTGGTTTTGGCAGTGGTGGTGGCACTTGCCGCTGTGGGCTACATCGTGTTTTCCAATCATAAAAAGCAACAAGAGCCTATTCAAGAAACCTACACAGAGAGCACGGAAGAGCAACCTGTGCAAGAAGACAAGGAATATACTGGGCAGCATCACTTGCTTGGCAACATTAGCCAATACCCTATCGCAATGGATATTTATGTGGATGCTGATGGCAATATTTCGGGGCAATACACCTACACCAAACACGGCTATAGTATGGACATTGACGGCACTTATTCCTCCGACGGACACATATTTATCCAAGAGCGCGAACCGCGACAAGGTTTGGTGACTGGCGTGTTTGAGGGCGATAGGGAAGGCGACGTGGTGCGCGGCACCTTCACCCGCACCAAAGACGGCAAACAAATGCAATTTATCCTAAACGAATAATCCCCTTCCCCGAAGGTGTGGACTTATAAAATCGGAGCACTCGGAGTAATCTGAGTGCTCCGAGTGCTCTAATATCTATCTAATCTCTAACTTAATATGCTCCGCCGCCCATAAATTCGCGCAGGAGGCTGGTTCTTGGCACGTCGCGCGAACTGATTGGCTCGAAGCACTGCAAGAACATGAGCAGACGGTGAGCCTCGGAGTGCTCTGGCACATTTGCCGCCACCTGTTCCAAGATTGGGAGTGCGTATTGCTTCATTACTGCCAGTTCACACACGATGCTTGAGTTGAAGATGGCATCGGCGTTTTCCTGGTATGGGAAAATCCATTTTTCCTCGCCTTTGCGCACACGGGGCCAGCGGTTGATGGTTTCCTGTGCACTGTAGCCACGGCTCTTGAAGTCGCGCACGATACAGCGGAGCAAGCGGCTGTCGCTGGTGGAAATCCAGTTGTGGTCGTCGATATTGAGCGTTGCCAAAGCCGACACATAGATGCGGAACTTCTGGTCGTCAGGAATAAACTTCGTGAGTTCGGGATTGAGGCAGTGCAAACCTTCAAGCAGCAGCACATTATCTTCCTCAAGGCGCAGCGTGTTGCCACGGAACTCGCGTTTGCCGGTCTCGAAGTTATATGTAGGCATTTTCACCTCTTTTCCTTCAAGGAGAGCCTTCATATCGTGGTTGAAGAGTTCGAGGTCCACGGTGTGGAGATTCTCGAAATCGTATTCACCGTTTTCGTCGAGTGGAGTATCTGCACGGTTCACGAAATAATTGTCGAGCGAAATCATCTTCGGACGCAGGAATTTGGTCACAAGGTGGGTGGAAAGACGCTTGGCGGAAGTGGTCTTACCGCTCGACGACGGTCCTGCAATCAGCACGATGCGCGCACCGCCACGTTTGAATCGGTCGGCAATTTGCGAGGCAATGGCTCCGAGTTCCTGTGAGTGGATAGTTTCGGCAATGTTGATGATTTCAGCCACGCGTTTAGCCTTAATCGCCTTGTTGAGTTCGCTCACATCGCTCACCTTGATGATGTGGTTAATCACCTTGCGCTCCATAAACGCATTGTAGATTTTCTCGTGCTTACCAGCCTTGGCTGGCACCGATGGGTTGTCGGGGTCGGGCAGCAGCAGTAGCATACCATCTTTATAAGGCACGAGGTCGAAAGTGTCGATTTGGCCAGTGCTGGGGGCCAACGGGCCTTGGAAACTGTCGATGATATTGTCGAGTTCGTAGAACACGGTGTAGAGTTGCTTCGAGTAGGAGAGGAAGCGCACCTTGTCGTTCATGCCCTGCTTGCGGAACATGTCGAGCACCTCCACGGTGGGGCGTTCGTGGCGAATGAACGGCATATCGGCAGCGATAATTTCCTTCACGCGTTGCTTCAGCGCCTTCACCGTGGCACCGTCCACGCGCGAATGGTTGTGCTTAAAGGTGCAGAAATAGCCCTTACCGATAGAGTGAGGCACCACCAGGCGTTCTTCGGGGAACAAGTCCTTGGTGGCCTTATGGAGAATCATGACCAACGAGCGAGTGTAGGTGCGGCGACCCGATATGGTGGTGCGGTCGATAAATTCCACATGCTTAGGGCCATACAGCGGATAGGCGAGATGCTTATCGCGGTTATTGACCATTACGCTGATAGGGCGAATTTTTATGCGATCTTTAATGCGCTCATACACATGTTGCAGAGTTTCGCCACCTTCTACATCAACATATTCACCGATATTGGTGCAGTAAATTCTCAGTTCGTTGTCCATGAATGAAATATGTATAAAAAAGTAGTTACAAGTTTGATTATTCCACAAAGATAATCATATTATTCCAAAAAATTGAAATAGTAAGTTAGAAATCAAAATGGTGAATAAAAAAGAGAGAAGTTACTTACTTGTTACTTATTTAATGTTAAAAAATCAAAGATTGGTATCACTTCCCCTTGGAAAAGAGTAACATTCGTTGTAATTTTGCAGTGCTCATCTACAAATAGAAAGAGTTTCGAGACCCGACTGCCATTAGATGCATCTCGGGTCTTGCGTTTTTTATAGTGGTGGTTCTATCCTTTTCTTCATCTTCTTTTCAAGTGCTTTTTTGCCATATTCTTTATTCAGATGATATGCCGTGAGAAGATAGAATGCTTTTGACCGTTGCTGCTCCAGCACAATCACATATTCTTCCTTCATGTCGTAGATGTAAGTTTTCTTTACTTTTCGCTTCTTTGCGTCTTTCTCATAAATGGTGAATACGTCAAGATTGTCTGGTGTTTGCTCCTTCACATGATGGCCGATCCAATGAAGGCGTTGAGAGCGATCCATTTCAAAAATCCTCTTTTGATACGTCCTGCCATTCTCGTCCTCTACTTGAACAGCTTCACAAGTTAAATGTTTGAACAGCGTGCCCATATCAGCCTCACCTTGCGCCTTGATTGGATAAATCTTCCAAGAACGAAAAGAAAAGTTTGGATTATCCTCAATATCTCTTAAGAAAATACTTTTTAAATCACAATGCCTCTCTGTTTCGCTAAGTCCAATTAAATCTAATAGTTGGGGGTATTTCTTTAACAAGTTAAAAGTGCTCATTCCCTATTTCAGTGTGATAAAAAACAAATTAAACTTATTGCGCGACAATGGGGTCGTGGTATTCAATGAAATATTACTGTGTCTCTTAATCTTCTCAATCAATTTAAGCTTAGCAATAACATTACCTTTCACATCTCCTTTTTGAATCCGCAAGTTATAATTAATAGCACCCATAAGCACGTCAGCAAGTTGAATAAACACACTCTCTCGTGAGGGAATAAATTGAAGTGTGCCTATAGAGGAATTGTAGCTCATTATTTTTTTCAGTTTTTCCAACTTTTCGCCACTACAAGTATCTTTGATGTCTAAAAACACATTGTATCTGTTTTGAAAATCAACTTTCGTATGAAGCAATTGAAAATACATTCTAAAATAGAAATCATTAAAAGAATAGTCGGCTCTTTGTTCATCGATTTGGGATTTATCAACCACCACAGCCCTAAACTCTAAATCATTCATAAAAAACCAATCTACCAGTTCCGCATAAACTTTATAAGTGGCACTATGAACATTTGTCCATTTTAGTTCTTCAGTATAGTTGAATTTTCTTTTAATGGCTTTTATTTCTTCTTTAGCCAGTCTTATTTGAGGGTATGCAATGCTAATATAGCTCAACAGCATATATGGATGACCATCGTGAATTAAGTGGGTGCTCTCATCGCAATACAAATTAAACGTTTTACTCATAGTTGTTTATGTCATTTGTTTGTAAACACAAAGATAATCATATTATTCCAAACCACAATTCTCAAAAATCAAAACAACAGAAATGACACGGAAAATACAGCCCAAAAGTGTGGTATTGGAGGGAGGAAGCGGTTTTTTTTGGAAATTGTGGGGGAATTATCACAAAAAATCAATCGCAAATAACTACCTTTGCACAAGTACTAAACTTCAAGCACTATTTTAAGCGAAGACATGATCGACATTAAGCAATCAATGAGAGAAATTCTCGCAGCTGAAAGCCGCGCGATAGAAAATATTCCCGTAACTGACGGCTACGAAGATGCTATCAAATTGATAGTGGAGGCCAAAAACAATGGTGGTAAACTTGTGACTTCTGGAATGGGCAAATGTGGACAAATTGCCGAAAACATTGCCACCACATTCTGCTCAACCGGTATTCCTGCCGTGTTTCTTCACCCCAGCGAGGCGCAACATGGCGACCTTGGCATTCTTCAGCCACACGATGTGATGCTGTTGCTCTCCAACTCTGGCAAGACCAACGAAATCGTGGCGCTGGTGCAGCTCGCAAAGGACCTCTATCCCGAACTGCGCTTCATCGTAATCACTGGCAATGCCGACAGTCCTCTCGCTAAAGTTAGCGATATTTGTCTGCCCACAAGCGGCGCACCTGAAGTATGTCCGTTAGGACTTACTCCCACCACCTCCACCACAATGATGACCGTGATGGGCGATGTGCTCGTGGTGAACACCATGAAGGTGACTCAATTCTCGCGCCAGCAATACGCCCTTCGTCACCACGGAGGCTACCTCGGCGAGAAGAGCCGCCAATAGAGCCGATGCTCTGTGCACCAGTGCCGACAGACGACAACTGTAAACAAAAAACACATCTATGCGTAAAATTATTGCAATCGGAGAATCAGTTCTCGACACCCTTTATCGCAATGGCCAGCCCGTTAAGGCGATGGTGGGTGGACGCATTGCCAATGCCACAGCGTCACTGGGCATGACAGGCGTGCCTGTCACATTTTGTAGCGAATGTTGCACCGACAGTGTGGGCGATATCATCGTGGATTTCTTCAGTCGCCATCAGGTAGCCACCACTTCTATCGACCGCTACACAGATGGCTCTACTCAACTTTCCGCCATCTTCCTCGGCGAAGATGGAAACGATAAGATTGTGAACTATGGGGTATATCCTGATGCCGACCGCTTCGATGTGGTGTGGCCTCGCATCGACGAGGGCGACATCGTGCTGTTTGGTTCGCTTTATTCCATCGCACAGCCACAGCGTGAGCGTGTGTACGAACTGCTGTCCTACGCTGCAGAGCGCAAGGCGGTGATGGTGTATTTGCCGGGATTCCAGCACGGCATCAACTTCCGCATCACACGCGTGCTCACCGCCATTCTTGAAAACCTCGAACTGTCGAGCATCGTGGTGGCGCACGAGCGCGATTTGGCTGATATTTTCCCCGGCGAAAGTGCCGAAAAGGCGTATCACAATCATTTTGAATACTATTGCCCATGCTTTATCCACATCGGTGCCGATGGCGGTGTCGATGCTTTCGTGGGAAAGGAGCAGTGGCAATTCCCTTGCCCTACCCCACAGAGTCTCAACTGGCTTGGGTGGCAGTCGGGCTTTACCGCTGGCGTGATTTGCGCACTGCTTTCGGAGGGCATCACCGCCGAACAAATGCGCACTATCGACCACGACACGATGCAGAAAATCGTGAACACTGCTTTCTTGCTTGCCGACAACGCTTCGGGCGAAACCAACTGCATCGACGCGAAAATGGCATTAAAAATGCAACAAGCTATCAACGAAGCAACAACTGACGAATAATTACTGATATGGACCAACTGCTTATCGACGTTTCAACACCTGCGTTCCAGACCGACATCACTGCGCTCACCTCTGCGCTTGAGGCTTCTGGAAAAGAACCCGATTTCACCTCGCTCAACACGCAGCAGCGACAAGACTTGACTGTGTGGTGGGTGCGCCAACTCATGTGTCAAGGACACGACAGCGAAGCGGCAACGTGTATCGACAATGCGGTGTTTGACGACGGAGTGGACGAATGGCCTCGCCTCTACCACAGTTGGCTGTGGCTGGTGAGAATGACCATTTTCATTAAAAGCGACGACTATATTTTGGCATTGGGTTCGGCAGAAAATGCCTTGAATGTGATGGTGGAGGTGACCAACAAGCGTCACGAGGATTTCCTCGCCATTCTGGCATCGCTGCTCTACAACCTTGCCATTGTGCACAGCCAAACCGACGACAATAGTCGCGCCGTGAAGGAGTTGACCAAGGCGCAAAAACTCTTGGAGCGTCTGGTGAAGCGCAACAACACCCGATTCTCGGCTATGCTGCTGCACGCAGTGGAGGCTTCCACAAGCATCTACAAAAACCGCACCAACCAGATGAATATCCTTGCCCACTATCAGCAGACCACGGAACTATACACCGCCATGCTCAACGAAGGCGGCGAGGAAAAAACGAAGGAAGCACTTGAAAATCTGATTGAATCGCTTAAGAATGAGGGCGATTTGCTTCTGAAGATGGGTAATGCGCGCGGAGCAGTGAAATTCTACACCAAGTGTTTGCGCTACCAAAAGAAACTCAGCAACACCATGGGCGAACGCGAACTCACGCTGTCGATTGCCTTGGCGAAGGCGCTTATCCGCTTGGTGAACCGCCGAGCAGCCGCCGAGCAACTCCTCAACTCGCTCCTCCCTCTCGCTCAACGCTTGCAAGCCACAAAAGAAATCACCGAAATCGAACAACTCCTCAACAACCGCAACAAAAACCACAACATCATGACCATGCTCAAAGGCATCAGTTGATTGGAAGTCAACGAGTCAACAAGTCAACAGGTCAACGAGCCTACGAGGCAATAAGTCGAAAATTCGAAGATTCGAAAACTCGATATTTTGAAGACGCGATTGGCACTATTTTACACTTTTAAGGCGGAACTTTTGTTGAATTTCACATTTTTAAGGCGGAACTTTTGTGAAAAATCACACTTTTCAGGCGGAACTTTTGGTTTGATGGGTATATTTTCATATATTTGCCAATAGAAAATATGTGGTAAAGCAATGGAAAGGATTCAAATTAATCAACTGATAGAGTGGAAGAACCGTAAGAATAGAAAGCCTCTTATTCTGCGTGGTGCAAGGCAGGTGGGCAAAACTTGGCTTATGAAAGAGTTTGCCCGACAGTGCTATGCCGACTTTATTTACTTGAACTTTGAAGACGACGAACCTATGAAGTCGCTTTTTGTTCAGGATTTTGATATGGACCGAATCTGTCAGACCATCGAGATTTACACTGGTAAGCAATTATTGCCATCTACGGTGCTTCTGCTTGATGAAATTCAGGAGGCACCTCGTGGGGTGACTTCGCTCAAATATTTTTGTGAAAAGCGACGCGAGTTTCATGTGATTGCTGCTGGTTCGCTTTTAGGTATCGCAAGCAATAAAAACGATTCGTTTCCTGTTGGCAAGGTTGATTTTATTGATGTAGGGCCACTGTCTTTTCTTGAATTTTTGATGGCAGAGGGTCAGAACTCCCTCGCTAAATGTATCGAACAGCAACAGTGGACGCTATTGGAGTCGCTATCCGAACGCCTTCGCGATTATCTACTGAAATACTATTATGTGGGTGGTATGCCCGAACCGGTTCAAACTTATATCGACACGCACGACTATGCCGAGGTGCGCCGTGTGCAAAATGCCATTCTCGACACCTACGACAATGATTTTTCAAAGCACGCTCCTGCCGCTGAAGTGCCACGCATACGCATGGTGTGGAATTCTATACGAGGGCAACTCGCTCGCGAAAATAAGAAATTCATTTTCGGCACACTAAAACAGGGTGCAAGGGCGCGTGAATTTGAACTTGCCATTGAGTGGCTTCGTGATGCCGGGCTTGTGCATAAGGTGAACCGTACTAAAAAAGGATTGCTCCCACTTTCGGCTTATGAGGATTTCTCTGCCTTTAAATTGTTTATGCTCGATATTGGTTTGATGGTGGCAATGAGTAAGTTGTCGCCACAAGTGCTGATTGAGGGCAATTCCCTGTTTCTTGATGCAAAAGGTGCTTTTGCTGAGCAGTATGTGCTTCAGCAGTTCAAAACCTGTGGGCGTGAAATGGATGTGTATTATTGGTCGGCGGATAATTCCTCTGGCGAAATTGATTTTCTTGTTCAGGCCAACGATAAGATTATACCAGTGGAAGTGAAAGCCGAAGAAAATTTGCGTGCTAAAAGTTTACGCTCATTTGTGAGCGCTAACCCTGGTTTGCATGGCGTTCGGCTGTCGATGTCGGCATATCGTGACCAAGATTGGATGACCAACTATCCTCTCTATGCCGCGTCGTGTGTGGTTGATAATTAATTTTTTTAAATATTTAGGATGATGATGAAGATGGTTTTTGGGGCTTTGGCTGCTTGGTTTGCGGTTTCGGCTGCTGCTGCGGTGCATGTGAGCCCTACGAATGAGAAGATTCAGTACACTGGTCGTGTGAATTTCAGTAATCCGGAGCGTGTGCGCTTTGTGTACCCTGGCGTGCAGATAGCCGCCAATTTTGAGGGTACGGGTCTGGCGATGAAGGCGAAGCCCGGCAGTGGCTATTTTGTGGTGGCTGTTGATAATTTGCCTGTACGCAAAATCTATTTCTCCCCCGCCGACTCGGTGATTACCCTTGCGAGCGGTCTGCCCACCGCTCTGCCCCACACTGTGCGCGTTTACCTCTGCTACGAGGGCTATGCCAAGCGTCCCGAATTTCGTGGCTTCATTCTGGAGGGCGACACTAAATTGGTGGCACCACCCAAGCGACCCAAGCATCGCATCGAGTTTGTGGGCAATTCCATCACTTGTGGCTATGGCAATGAGAGTTTGAACCGTAAATGCGGTTTTGCCGACTCCACCGAAAACCACTATCTCACCTACGCTTCGCTGCTGTGCCGTATGCTCGATGCCGAGGAACACTGCACGGCTCGTTCGGGCATTGGCGTGTATCGCAACTACAACGGCAAGCGCGGCGGCGATGCCGACAATATGAGCAAATGGTACGACTACACCTGCTTCGACGACGCTTCGCAACTCTGGGACCACAGCAAGTTCCGCCCCGAAGTGATTTGTGTGAACCTCGGCACCAACGACTTGAGCACCAAGAATCACGACATCAACCTCTACAAGAAGGCATATCGCAAATTTATCCTGCATCTGCACGAGGTGCAGCCACAAGCCAAGATTGTGATGCTTACTGGTCCGATGCTGTGGGGTGAATATCTGAAGGATCAAATCCGTGTGCTCGATGAACTGCAAAAGGAGTTCACCGAACAAGGTCTTGCCACCTATCGCTTCGATATGACCCTGCAAGACGGCTCCTTCGGTTACGGCGGCAGTTGGCACCCATCGGCTCGCCAGCACGAAATCATGGCTGGCGAATTGCTCCCATTGCTCAGCCGCCTGCTGAAGGAATAGTTTTTTATTAGAAGTTAAGAAGTTAAAGAAGTTAAGACGATTGCTCCGATTGCTCCGAGTTCTCCGATTGCTCACCTCACACGCCTTGGCAAAAAAATATACAAAAAATTACATTTTTTTCTTGCACGTTTTGCCCCAGCGGTGTGCAATGTTTTGCACACATTTCACAACAGTGTGGCAAAACGTGCATTTTTTTCAAAAAACCGATACAATTATGTTCTAATTTGTTTATATTTGCAACGATACGCTACGGCGTATGGAACATTTAGACAATAATTAACATATTACGATTTATGAGTGAAAGAGAAAATATTCAGCAAGTGGCGAGCCGGCTTGTGGGCTTGCGCGATGCGCTTGAACTCACGCCCGAACAGGTGGCAGAGACTTGTGGAATAGAAGTGGAAACTTATCGCAATTACGAAAGCGGTGATTTCGACATTCCCATTAGTTTTATTCAAAATCTCGCTTCCATCTATGGTGTGCAGGTGCCTGAATTGCTGTTCGGCACATCGCCACGCATGAGTTCTTACTATGTGACCCGCGCAGGTAAGGGACCGCGCGTGGAGCGTTCGAAGGCTTACAGTTACGAATCGCTTGCCGAAGGATTCACCGACCGCATCATGCACCCGTTTTTGGTGACGCTGGAGCCTAACGACAATGCCATCGCCAAACCCAACACACACTCTGGTCAGGAGTTCAACTATGTGCTTTCGGGCAGAGAAGAACTGCACATCGGCGGCAAAACTCTGGTGCTTAATCCCGGCGACAGCGTTACTTTCAATGCCCAGCTCCCCCACTACATGCAAGCGCTCGATGGGAAACCCCTCGTGTTCCTGTCGCTTATCGCAAGTGAGTAACTCTAATAAACACACGGTGATGCTCCAATCTGCAATGAGGCTGTGATGGAAATGCGATAACGTCATAACGTAGGGACATGCCTTTGGCATGTTTCAATCGCCACTTCCGACAGTATATCAATCCATTGCCAACATGCCAAAGGCATGTCCCTACGCTATGGCAGAGCCGCTTTTAGCACATTTCGGAGTGTTCACCCAAATTACACAACATCACACAAACGCTTTTTTTAGATCATTATGTTAGAACGATTTTTAGATAAAGTGGATTTCGAGTCGTACGACGACTTTATGCAGAATTTCCACATCAAAGATTTACCGGGATTCAATTTCGCCTACGATGTGGTGGACGAATGGGCGCGCATTGAGCCCGACCGCAAAGCCCTGCTTTGGACCAACGAGGCTGGCGATGTGAAGCAGTTCACATTTGCCGACATCAAGCGCGAGAGCGACAAGACTGCGGCATATTTCCAGCAGTTGGGCATAGGCCGTGGCGATATGGTGATGCTGATTATGAAGCGTCGCTACCAATTCTGGTTTGCCATCACCGCACTCCACAAACTCGGAGCAGTGGCTATCCCTGCCACCCACTTGCTTACCGACGAAGACATCGTCTATCGCTGCCAGTCGGCTTCTATCCGTGCCATCGTGGCTGTGGGCGACGATGTGGTGCTCGACCATATCCAAAAGGCTGCCCCCGATTGCCCATCGGTGAAAAACTATATCTCCATCGGTCCGAAAGTGCCAGAGGGCTGGTGCGACTTCAACGCCGGCATCGAGAGCGCACCGCCATTCGTGCGCCCAGAGGTGGTGAACGAGCCGGGCGACATCTCGCTTATGTACTTCACCAGCGGCACCAGCGGCGAGCCTAAAATGGTGGCTCACGATTTCCGCTATCCGCTGGGGCATATCATCACGGCAAAGTATTGGCACAACCTCGACGAGAACAGCCTGCACTTCACCCTTGCCGACACCGGTTGGGGCAAGGCTGTGTGGGGCAAATACTATGGTCAATGGATTGTGGGCGCCAACGTGTTTGTTTACGACTTCGAGAAGTTCCACCCAGTGGATGTGCTGGAGATGATTCACAAGTTCCATATCACCTCGTTTTGCGCACCTCCCACCGTGTATCGCTTCCTTATCCGTGAAGATGTGAAGAAATACGATATTTCATCGCTTAAATATTGCACCAACGCAGGCGAAGCGCTCAACCCTAACGTGTTTGAACGCTGGTATGAGCTTACCGGCATCAAACTCCACGAGGCGTTCGGACAGACCGAAACCACCGCCACCGTGGGTACCTATCCATGGATTGAGCCACGTCCGGGCTCAATGGGCAAGCCAAATCCTGGTTACGACATCGACCTCATCACTGCCGATGGACAGGTGGCTGAAGACGGTCAGCAGGGCGAAATCATCATACGCACCCACGGTCGCCGCCCCGAAGGCTTGTTCCTCGGCTACTACCGCGACCCTGAACTCACCCACAAGAATTTCCACGACGGCATTTACCACACTGGCGACATCGCTTGGCGTGACGAAGACGGCTACTATTGGTTTGTGGGCCGCAAGGACGATGTGATCAAGTCGTCGGGCTATCGCATTGGTCCGTTTGAGGTGGAAAATGCGCTGATGAAGCACGAGGCTGTGGTGGAGTGTGCCGTGACAGGCGTGCCCGACGAGGTGCGTGGCATGGCAGTGAAAGCCACCGTGGTGCTCAGCAAGGAATTTGCCGACACTCCAGGCATTGAATACGATGTGGAATACCGTGGCAAGGAGGTGCCAGCGCTGGTGAAGGACATTCAAGACTTCGTGAAGCGCACCACCGCCCCCTACAAATACCCTCGCGTGATTCAATTCGTGCGCGAACTCCCCAAAACCATCAGCGGCAAAATCCGCCGAGTGGAAATCCGCCAAAAGGACGGGGAAAGAAGTTAGGGAGTCAACGAGTCAACAGGTCAACGAGTCAACAGGTTTTTTGTCTGACGAGTCGGACTGGTCTGACAAGTCCGACAGCCGAAGGTGTCGTCTTAACTTCTTTTACTCCTTAACTTCTTCACTTCTGAATCGTAATTTCTCGGTTGTGCAACGTGTTGCATTGCTTTTTTTGCGTTTTGTTGGGTGTTTATAGGGTGGAATATCTGAAAATATATTAAATTTGTAACATAATTTTTATAATTTGAAGATATTCTGCGGAATATGGATACATTAATCAACGTATTTTCTCTTTTGGGTTCGCTCGCCCTGTTCCTTTACGGAATGAAAATTATGAGCGAGGGACTTGAAAAATTCGCCGGTGAACGCTTGCGCGCTATTTTGGCTGCTATGACCAAAAATCGTGTGATGGGTGTTTTTACCGGTATTTTTATTACTGCGCTTATCCAGTCGTCGTCGGCCACTACTGTGATGGTGGTGTCGTTCGTTAATGCTGGATTGATGTCGCTCACCCAGTCAATCGGTGTGATTATGGGTGCCAACATCGGAACCACGGTCACAGCATGGATTATCTCGGCTGTGGGATTCAAGGTGAATATTGCCGCCTTTGCCATTCCAATGCTTGCCATAGGTATGCCGCTCATTTTCTCTGGCAACAGCAAGCGCAAGAGCGTGGGCGAATTTGTGTTTGGCTTCTCATTCCTGTTCATGGGTCTGTCGTTCTTGCAAAACTCTGCCACCGACTTGAATATGGGCGAAATTGTGGCAAATATGCTCGCTACGATGCCTGTTGACTCGTTCGGCACCATTCTGCTCTTTGTGCTGGTGGGTGCAGTGGTCACTATGATTGTGCAAGCCTCAGCCGCCACCATGGCAATTACCTTGATGCTCTTCGATATGCATATTCCGGGTTTCGGCTTCGAGCAGGCAGCTGCTTTGGCAATGGGTCAGAATATCGGTACCACCATCACCGCATTCATGGCTTCGCTCACAGCCAACACACAAGCGCGTCGTGCCGCCCTTGCCCACATGTTCTTCAATGTGTTTGGCGTGGTGGTAGTGCTCTTGATGTTCTACCCTGCATGTGATGCTGTTCGCTGGTTTGTGACCGATGTGATGGGCATTCAGAGCAACGACCTCTTCTTGCTCTCCGCATTCCACACCGCATTCAATGTGTTCAACACTTTGATTCTTATCTGGTTTGTGAAGCAGATTGAGCAACTTGTGTGTAAGGTGCTCCCCGACAAGAATACAGAAGAAAATCAGCCTCGCTTGAAATACATCTCAGCCGGTTTGTTCTCTACCGCCGAACTTTCGCTCCTTGAAGCGCGTAAGGAAGTTGCACTGATGGGTAAGCGATGCATGAGAGCCTTTGAATTTGTGATGAGTATGCACGGCATCTCGAAGGAAGAAGAGTTCAACGCCATCTTCCATAAGGTGGAGAAATACGAGGGCATCACCGACAATATGGAGTATGAGATTGCGCACTACCTCCAGAAGGTGAGCGAAGGCCGCCTTTCCGATGAGTCGAAGCGCCAAATTCAGCGTATGCTCCGTGAGGTTGACGACCTTGAGAGTATCGGCGACTGCTGTTACAACTTGGCTCGCACGCTCTCGCGCAAGCGCACCAAATGTAAGGCTCACTTTACCGACGAGCAGAGCATTCACATCACCGAAATGGAGAAACTGGTGCTCGCATCGCTGGAGCAGATGGTGACCACGCTGCAGAAGCCTGAAGGCGAGGGACACGACATCTCGGCAAGTTATGAAATAGAGCGCGAAATCAACAGTCTGCGCACCAGCCTGCGCGACAACAACCTGATTCAAATCAGTGCTGGCGCATACGACTACGACCTCGGCGCTTTCTATATCGACCTTGTGAACGGTATGGAAAAACTCGGCGACCACGTGCTCAATGTGGTACAGGCCAAGGCACGTCAGAAAGTGTAATTTCTTACAACAAAATACAGCGGCAGGGCATCAACCATTGGGGTTGGTGCCCTGCTTGATTTTTTATGCAGATTATTTTCGCAATTTGTAAAAATATTGATTAACTTTGTGTGCTATCCTCAAGTATGATTTCGGGGACTGTAGGGTTGTTGCCGCACGATTGCGACAATAGCACAAATAACAGCAAAACAGAATTTTAAACAAACTATATCAACTAATCAAACATTTGGTGTTATGAAACAACTACTTTCTTTATTCATTTTGGCGATTTTCGCTGCAGCCACTTCCTTTGCGGCAGAAGTGGAACTCAAGTCGTTTAAAGCGATAAGTGGCGATGCCGACGACTACATTAGCTATGTGGCAGAGCAAGGAAAATCGGCAACTCCTCCTGCTGTGTATAGCGGAGTGATTCGCGTTTATCAAAATGGTGGTCTATTTACCGTCAAAGCTAAGAATGGTGCAAAAATCACGCAGATTATTTTAGGTTCATCAATGGCAACTTCTGTCACTTACAGCGTGGATGGAGCTGCCGAATCGGCTGCTCAGGCTATCAAGGCAAATGCGAAACTTACTGTAGGCGAATTGTCGGCTAACAGCATTCGATTTACTTGTAAGGGAACAAGCAAGAGTGCGCGCCTTTATGTTAACTACCTTAAAGTGACTTATGAAACTCCTGGTGGCACAAAGGTGGTTACCTCTATCGCCATTACTGGTAGCCCTGCAAAAACAGTGTATTACACTGGCGATAAGTTTAGTCCAGAAGGCTTGGTGGTGACTGCCACTTTTGACGACAATTCCACAGAAGCGGTAACTCCAAACTGGGAGTTCACTCCTGCCACATTCACAGAGGTGGGCAATATTTCTGTTGCTGCTAAGGCCACTTATGGAGGTAAGACCGCACAAACCACCTGCCCAGTGACAGTGAAAACCATTGCCAACACTAAGGAAACTGCCTACACTGTGGAGCAGGTAATTGCTTTGATTGATGCTGGCGTGGGACTCTCTACTCCTGTGTATGTGAAAGGTGTGGTCAGCAAAATCGTAACTCCATACTCTGCGCAGTATAAAAACATCTCATTCAACGTGTCGGACGACGGCGCAGTAAATTCTCCACAATTCCAGTTCTTCCGCAATCAGAAAGATGCTCAAAACACTTATCCTGAAGATCCAAATATTTTGGTGGGAGCATCTGTTATCGGTTATGGCACACTCACAAAGTATAACACAACTTACGAATTTAAAGCAGGTAACTACCTCGTAGAATACATCGCTCCAACACTCGCTGGCGACATCAACGGCGACGGCGTGGTGAACACTTCAGACGTAACAGCCCTCGTAAATGCCGTTTTGGGTGATGGCGACGTGACCTTGGAAACAGGCGACCTCAACGACGACGGTGTGCTCGACGTGACCGACGCCACCATGCTCATCTACCTCCTCGGCGAAGAAAACTAAAATCTCCCCCACCACCCTCCCCCACGAGGGTGCCACCCAAAAAAAATAAAGCCGCACCTATTTCACATTTGATTGACGAAATAGGTGCGGCTCTTATATTTGTGGGATGACTATGGCATCTTTACAGTAGATGCTCCAGATAATTTTGGGGTGTGATAACGCTCTTATAGCCCACTTCATAACTTTCTAAAAAAGGCTTTGGTATCACACTGTTTGCCTTTCTTGGGTTCCATTTCATTTCAAATGCTTCAAATTTCCCGTTCTCTTCTTCTATGTAATCGATTTCTTGCAGAGCGGTCGTTCTCCAAAAATAACTTTTCACCCACCGCCCTTTGTAGTGGTTGTGCTTCATGCGCTCGCTAATAAAGAAGTTTTCCCATAGCGCACCCATATCTTGCCTCATGCTCACAGGGGAAAAGTTTTGTATCACTGCATTACGGATTCCGTTGTCCCAGAAATAAATCTTTTTCCCTTTTTTTAGTTCGTTTCTCACGTTTCGGCTCAAGGCATTAAGTTTGAATATGATATAGCATTTTTCCAGCAAATCAATGTATTTTTCTACCGTCTTGTTGTCGGTACCCACCAGTTGGGCTATCTCGTTGTATTTCACTTCGCTTCCCACTTGTAATGCTAAAGCAGTAAGGATTTTTTCGAGCAGCACAGGTCGGCGGATAGTTTCAAGCGACAGCAGGTCTTTGAAGAGGTAACTGTTGGCGATAGTCATAATCAGTTCCCTTGCCAAGTCCTCGTTTTGCTGATTCAGAATATCGGGGTATGAACCGTAAATTAGTCTTGATTCAAGAGTTTGTTTCACTTGCAGCAAGCCTCCTGTACTCATCAACTCTGAAGTGGAAATTGGGTAAAGGTGATATTCAAATTTTCTGCCGGTTAGTGGCTCGTTGATGTTGTTCTGTATTTCAAATGCCGATGAACCAGTGACCAGTAGTTGCACATCGGGCATATTGTCGGTGATAAGTTTGAGCGTAAGTCCAATGTTCGGTACTCTTTGTGCCTCGTCGATGAGCACGATTTTGTTGCCGCCAATCAGCATTCTTAATTCTGTGCTGTTGGTGTTTGTGAGCATTTCCTTTATGTCGGGTTCGTCGCAGTTGAGCATCAACACTGGTTCGCTGCACTTTGAGGTGATGTGCTTTAATAGCGTACTTTTCCCCACTTGTCGTGCGCCAATCACGATAATCGCCTTTCCTTTGTGTAATCGGCTCTCGATGATGGGTTGTAGGTCGCGGTGAATCATTTCTATTTTCGTTTAAGAGTTACGATGCAAAAATAGGTAAAATTTTGCCTAATCCCAAATTTATATATGAATTTTGGGATTATAATCCTAAAAATATATATGAAATTTGGGATTAGCGTGTTTTTTCGTTCAGTGGAAAAACCCCTGGTGATAAATTGATTTCTTGGTAAAAAACCGCATCAAATTACTCAAAACGATAACCAACATTTGGGTTGAATCAAATTTTTCTTGTTGAATCGGTTGAATCTGTGTGAGCTGTGGTTTTTGTGATGCACCAGGCGAAGCCTTTGGCTTTGCGGAGTTCGCTGTCGGTGAAGTGGTCGCCTTCGTGCCATTGCAGGTGGCAGTGGTCCTCCCCCACCTCGGCGATGTGGCGCTGGTGCTGACGGCGGCAGATGTCGCCCACCAGTTTGAACGGCATTTTGTTGGTTTTCTCTTCCTTTTTGCCCAGACTCATATAGATGTATTTCGCTTTCGACGGGTGGACTTCGTAGTATTCTTCCCACCCTTTCATCCATAGCGAGGGCGAACACGCAGCCACGGCGGTGAAAATGGGTGTTTTTGTGGTCGTCCAGAGGGCGAAAAGCCCTCCGAGCGAATAACCGCCCACCACGAGTGGCAAATGGGCGTAGCGCGCCTTTATGGCGGCGATAAGCGAATTTTCAATGTGGGCGAGCAACTCCCCCACCCTATCTTTCCACAATTCCGCTTCCTCCACCTCGAAAGTGTACATCGCGAATCCCTTGCCTGCCTCTTGCTCGATAAGGGCACATTCGTGAAGCAGAAGCCGTCGCTCAAAGGAGCACAGCGGCTTCACGAGCACACATTGTGGCTCGCTATCGGTGGTGATGATATGGCAAGTGCGTTTGCCTATGTCGATGATTTCCTCTCTCATTTGCAGGATTTGTGCGTCATGATGTCGAGCACCATACGGTCGGTCTCGTTCATGCCGCTTGCGCCAATGCGTGTGAGGTTGCGTATGCAGCGGTCCACATCGTCCTCAATCAAGCCTTCGGCATTGGTGGCGTGGCGGTTTTGGATAGCCAGCATAGCCGAGAGCACCGCAGTAGATACGCCGCTGGTCACCTTCAGCGCGCAAGCCGGTTTCGCACCGTCGCACACCATGCCGGCGAGGTTGGCTATCATATTCTTCACCGAGTAAGCCACCTGTTTGTAGCCGCCGCCCATCAGGTAGGTGATGCCGCAAGCCGAACCGGTGGACGCCACCACGCAGCCGCAGAGCGCCGATAGTTTGCCGAGCGATTGCTTGATGTAGATGGCGGTGAGGTGCGAGAGGATAAGCGCACGCGTGAGCTCCTCGTCGGTGTTGTGGTTTTCTTCGGCAAACACCACCACAGGCATCGTGCATGATATGCCTTGGTTGCCGGAGCCTGAGTTGCTCATCACGGGAATGGATGCGCCAGCCATGCGGGCATCGCAAGCCGATGAGGTGGCAGAGAGAATGTGGCTGAAGATGCTGTCGCCCATGATGCCCTTGCCGAGCGGACGCGATAGCGTTTTGCCCAACGAGTGGCCGTAGTTGCCCTTCAGGGCTTCGCGCGAGGCGTTCTCGTTCAGTCGGCGCGCTTCTTTGATAAACTCTATTTCTTCGAGAGGCGTGGTGGTGGCGAAGTCGAACACACGACGCAGCGTGAGTTCACACTCTTCGTCGTCTTTCGTGGGTGCCTCTTCGGTTTGATGCTTTTTTAGGGGTTGATTCAGAAGCACTTCGCCGTCTTTCTCGATGCGAATGAAGTGCGTATGGTCGCGAGCGATGATGGCTGTGGCGCTGTGGCCGGCATCGTCCGTCGCTATCACCTCGATATATAGTTTTTCGTCAATACCGTCTTTCAGATGTATGCTAATGCGCTGTTCCTCCACATATTGCTTGCCCTGAGCCACTTCGGCATCAGTCACATCGCGCAGCACCTCCAAGCCGTACTCGCTTTTGCCTACAAGCGCACCCAGCGCAATGGCAATAGGAAGTCCCACCATGCGAGTGCCGGGAATGCCCACGCCCATGGCGTTTTTCAGAATGTTGGCACTCAGGTACGCCTCGATGTGAGTAGGTGTGCAACCCAGCGTTTCGGTGGCCTTAGCCACACACAGCGACACCGCCATAGGTTCCGTACAACCGATAGCAGGCACCACTTCACGCTTCATCAGCTCAATAATTCTCTTTCTCTTCTTTTGGTTAATCATACACGAAGGTTTTTAAAACTCCAACACGGCCTAATGACCGATTTGGGTTAAATAGCATTACACCCACAAAGATACAAATAAAAACAAACAATCCACCCCACCCACCCCCAAATATCCACCACTAACCACCGAAAATCCAGGTTCAGTGGAAAATTCCTGTGGATAGATTATGCATTGTTGCCGAATTGTGAATGGAATCAAAAACAAAAACATAAAAAACAGCCTTGGAGCAACGTGGAATGCTTCGCATTTGGCGGTGCGACTGTGCGCTTTGCGTCATTGGAAACGAGTTTCCATGCCGCCAACCACACAATCCCTACGCCACCCTCTTACGAGGGCTATCCACTTTGCACCAAGGATAAAAACCGCTCGCCGTTTCACGGCGAAAAACCCCTGATGATAAAATGATTTCTTGGAAAGAAGCCGCATCAAATCTCCCAAAAACGATTTTGTATGGTAGGACGCGATATTTCGCGTCCGCGTCAAATAATTGATATTCAATATAATACTACAATTATGGGCGGACGTGAATTATCACGTCCCTACCAGGAAAATCCCACAAATTTCTAACCTCTAACTTCTAATTTCTAATTTCTAACTTCTTCCTTACCCGAAATAGTTGGAGCGGTCGAGGGTGCGGTAGCCTATGGCTTCCATGATGTGCTGCGAGCGCACGCTGATGCTGCCTTCGAGGTCGGCGATGGTGCGCGCCACTTTCAATATGCGGTCGTAGGCGCGGGCGCTCATGTTCATGCGCTCAATGGCGTTGCGCAGCAGTTCCAGCCCTTCGGCATCGGGCTCGGCATACTGGTGCACCATGCTTGTGGTCATTTGCGCGTTGCAGTGAATGCCGGGCGAGTCTTTGAAACGCATGCTCTGTATGGCTCTCGCCTGCACCACCCTGCGGCGAATGGCTTCCGACGACTCGCCGGGCGTTCGGTTGGCAAGTTCATCAAAATTCACTGGCTGCACCTCTATTTGCAGGTCGATGCGGTCGAGCAGCGGTCCGGAAATCTTGCTCAAATAGTGCTGACGCTGATATGCGGTGCACACGCACGGCTTGCTGGGGTGGCCGTAATAGCCACATGGGCAGGGATTCATACTCGCCACCAGCATAAACGATGCGGGATAGTTGGTGGTGTATTTCGCGCGGCTGATGGTGATTTGGCGGTCTTCAAGCGGCTGACGCATCACCTCAAGCACTGTGCGGTTAAATTCGGGAAGTTCGTCGAGAAACAGCACCCCATTGTGCGCCAAACTGATTTCGCCCGGCGAGGGGTAAGTGCCGCCGCCTACCAGTGCCACCGGGCTGATGGTGTGGTGTGGCGAGCGATATGGGCGCGTTGTGAGCAGCGTAGTGCCGCTTTTAAGGCTGCCAGCCACCGAGTGGATTTTCGTGGTCTCAAGCGCCTCTGAGAGGCTGAGAGGCGGAAGAATGGACGGCAGACGCTTCGCCATCATCGATTTGCCGCTACCGGGACTGCCGATAAGCAGAATGTTGTGTCCGCCAGCGCACGCCACCTCGAATGCTCGCTTCACGTTGTCCTGCCCTTTCACTTCGCTGAAATCGTAGGGGAAATTGCCTTGTGCCTGTGCAAATTCGGCTCTGGTGTCAACCACCGTGGCTTCGAGTTCCACCTCGCCATTGAGGAAGTTCACCACCTGCGAGATGTGGTCAACGCCATACACCTTCAGGTTGTTGACGATGGCGGCCTCCGAGGCGTTGGCTTTGGGCAGAATGAAGCCCTCAAGTTTCAACTCGCGCGCAAGTATCGCCATGGGCAGTGCGCCCTTGATGCTGCGCACCGATCCGTCGAGCGACAGTTCGCCCATTATCATATAGCGGCTCAGCAAATCAGGCTTCACCACCTCGTCGGAGGCAAGTGTGCCGATAGCGATGGGAAGGTCGTAGGCGGCGCCCTCCTTCTTGATGTCGGCAGGCGACATGTTCACCACCACCGTCTTGTTAGGGTATTGAAAACCAGCCTCGTTGATAGCGCACCGCACACGTTCCGAACTCTCCTTCACGGCAGTGTCGGGGAGTCCCACAATCACCACTTGATTGCCCCAGTCGAGCGTGGTTTCGATAGTCACCATGGTGGCGTCGATGCCCTGCACAGCGGCAGCGATAGTTTTGCTGAGCATAGTTGTTTAAGTTTGAGAAGTTTGTTATCTCACAAATGTAGCAATTCTCCCCCACTCCACCAAGCCCACCCCCACCTTTTTTCACCGAGAATACAAAAATCCACCCCAAAAAGCGCGCTTCTTGGGGTGGATTAGTATATGATGGGTCAAACCCAAATCGGTCATTAGGCCGTGTAGGGATTTTTAGATTACTTCTTGCGGTCTTTCGGCTTTTATGAGATGCCTTTCGCTTGTTTTTAATTCGTAATAGCTCGCTATCACTCATTAAAAGACAAGCGAAATCCATTCTTCTAAAATTCCGAAATACCACAAGCCCTAATGACCGATTTGGGTTAAATGATATTATTTGAGCATATCATCGGTAATGGGCTTAATGGCTGCGCACTCTGACCAGAAAGGATCTTTCTGGAATGCTGCAACGCTCTCTTTGGGAACATATAAAGTGATTTGCGTCTTTTGCAATCCTGAACTCTCTGTAACTTTGATTTTTGACGGGTCGGTTTGGAACAAGATAATCTCTTTCAGATTCTCACACCCGTCAAACGCCCATCTCCCAATCTCTGTCACCGAATCGGGAATGTTGATACTAGTTAGTGCCTCACACCATCTAAACGCGAAGTCTCTAATCTTCGTCACCGAATTTGGTATGTTGATACTCGTCAGTGCCTCACACCATCTAAACGCTAAGTCTCCAATCTCTGTCACTGAATCGGGAATGTTGATACTCGTCAGTGCCTTGCACTTGCTAAACGCCCCTGCCCCAATCTCCGTCACCGATTCGGGAATGTTGATGCTTATCAGTGCCTCACACCACCAAAACGCAGATTTTCCAATTTTCGTCACCGAATTTGGTATGTTGATGCTTGTCATTGTCTCACACGCGTAAAACGCACATTCTCCAATCTCTGTCACCGATTCGGGTATAACGGTGTTGGCACAGCCTTGTATCAGGCGATTTGTTTTTGTTTCGATGATGGCGTTACAGTTGCCTCGAGAGTCATACACTTTGTTTCCCTCTGCGACAATAATGCTTGTCAGTGCATAACAACCGGCAAACGCACCTTCTCCAATCTCTGTCACTGATTCGGGAATGTTGATGCTTGTCAGCTTCTTACACCCACTAAACGCCCATGCCCCAATTTCCGTTACCGATTCGGGAATGTTGATGCTTGTCAGTGCCTTGCACTCAGGAAACGCCCATGCCCCAATCTTTGTCACCGAATTTGGTATGTTGATACTCGTCAGTGCCTCGCACCCACTAAACGCCGATTTCCCAATCTCTGTCACCGAATTTGGTATGTTGATGCTTGTCAGCTTCTCACACCCGTTAAACGCCCCTTCTCCAATCTTTGTCACCGAATTTGGTATATTGATGCTTGTCAGTGCCTCACACCAACTAAACGCCCTTGCTCCAATCTCTGTCACCGAGTTGGGAATGTTGATGCTTGTCAGTTTCTTACACCCGCAAAACGCTCCGTCACAAATTTCTGTCACCGAATTTGGTATGGTGATGTTTCTCAGCCCCGACATTTTAAACGCCCCTTTACCAATCTTTGTTACCGAATTTGGTATGGTTGTGCTTTCCAGCTCCTCACACCACTCAAACGAATGGTCTCCAATCTCCGTCACCGATTCAGGAATGGTAATGCTTGTTAATTCATTGCATCCTTCAAACGCATAGTCTTCAATTTTGGTGGTTCCGTTAGGGATGATGCCTTCGCCGTTTATGATTTTGTATTTTGCCATTTTTTTGTTGACGATTTCCTTTGTATCGCGAGGTGGTTATATTGGTGATATTAATTCGTTAGAAAGTAATTTTATCGTTGTTCTTTTACCAATAGGCATGAATGTGGGCAGATGTTGCTTCTACCTCAAAAAACAACGTTACATGTCGGTTAGCGATAGTTTTGCTGAGCATAGTTGTTTAAGTTTGAGAAGTTTGTTATCTCACAAATGTAGCAATTCTCCCCCACTCCACCAAGCCCACCCCCACCTTTTTTCACCCCAAACACAAAAATTCCACCCCAAAAAGTGCACTTTGAAGTGACCCCATAATGTGGTGAGTGGAAGTTATAGGACGAAATTCATAAAGGGGTACGGTTGAAGCGACTCCCTCGTAGGGTGTGATTACATGTCATACCCTTTGTTCTAAAAAGCATTTTTGTGTAGTTTATGATGCTACGTTTTACTTTTTTTACTTGATAAACGCAGTTTTTTCATTGATTGTGCTGGCTTTTTGGATAAAACCATTATATTTGCGGTGTAGAATTTGATACCAGTATCAAAAATAACACCCTAATATGATAT
>SAMEA104315424__coassemble_440_pt1 | contig 38156 bp, 37 predicted proteins | sample SAMEA104315424__metabat2_low_PE_030 | metagenome-assembled genome bin SAMEA104315424 (sample SAMEA104315424) | gut metagenome | biome: Monkey gut; feature: monkey-associated habitat; material: faeces | place: China | collected 2013 | reverse complement strand
ATGCGATTTCGCATTCAATGGGCAATTTGATGTTGTCGCATTCCGCTGGAATGCATAATACTGACAAATCTATTGCAGGCATTTCGAAAAGATTCCATTTCGCTTCGCTCCATTACATCTTTTCTGCATACCTGCCTACACACATCAAATTCCTAACGGAATTTCATCGCATCTTCTTCGGGACAACTTGTATATCATTTCTTAGGAAAAACGCTATTTATATGATGGATTTCTATGCTATTTTGAAAAAAATCTAATTTGGGTTACTTTGGATGACTACAAATTGTGATTTTTAACCATAATTTTGTAACTTTGTATCGTTTTTTGAAATATGTGAAAAAAAGAAAACATTTTAAACGTTGTTTAAAACATACACAGACGGTCAATCCTAAGTATAACATATAGAATTATTATGGATAAGATTATCAGCAAACTTTTGGAAATTAAATGGTTAGCATCAATTAAAGCAAATACAGCACCACGATGGATGGTATTGTTTGTCGACCTTATCATCATCTCTTGCAGTTATCTTCTTTTGGCTACCAGTGAGGCGTTTATTCCTGGTCACTCTATTAGCTCACTTGTTTTCCTCCGCAACTGGGGTATAGTGCTTGCAGTGTATTTGCTGATGATTTTTATCACCAAAAGCTACACTTCCGTTATTCGTCTGTCGGTTTTTGAAGACCTTTACCGCGAATTTTTGGTGGTGGCAGGTAGCACGATTTTACTTTTAATCATCAATGCCGTGTTGCCGGTTTGCTCTTACGAATACTTGGCTCGCTCTTGGAATATCGTTATCATTGGTGCCATTTCATTCTCGTTCCTTGTGATGGAGCGATTGCTTATCAAGCACGCCTATACAGTGCTTAGGCAGTACGACTCTTCCGAACGCAAGCGTGTGCTGGTGCTTGGCACTTCGCTCGAATCGCTCATTTTGGCAAATGCCTTGAAAAGCGAGATTGGCGGTAAATACTACCCAATTGGCTTGTTGGCTGAAAAAGGAGCGAATCCACCTGCTCAAATCAGCGGTTTCAAGGTGTTCCCCTACGATGAAAATACGCTGGTCAACACTTTCGTGGAAAACAGCATTCACGCTCTCATCTTCAGCCACGACAAGGTGAAACTTGTGGGTCGTGAATATGCCGACTTCTTTATCAACAACAACTTGCGCATTCTCTCTCTCAACCACGTTGAGGAATTTTCTGGCGACGAGAATGGCGATGATAAGGGTGCAAATATCTCCACCCACGTTAAGAACGTGCAGATTGAAGACCTCTTGGGCCGCGACCCTATCGTGCTCGACAATTCGCTCGTGCGCTCCAATATCCGTGGTTCGGTGGTGATGATTACCGGCGCCTGTGGCTCGATTGGTAGCGAAATCGTTCGTCAGGTGGCGACTTATAAGGCTAAGAAAATCATCTTGGTCGACCAAGCCGAAACCCCAATGCACGACATGGCACTCGAAATGAAGGAGAAATTCCCAGAAGCCGACATCGTGCTCTTTATGGGCGACGTTCAGAACCGCGACCGTATGGAGCGTGCATTCGCAGAATACCGTCCACGATTCGTGTTCCACGCTGCGGCATACAAGCATGTGCCTATGATGGAACTCAACCCATCTGAAGCAGTGCTCACCAATGTGATGGGCTCGAAAAACATTGCCGACCTCGCACTCAAATACGATGTGTATAAGTTTGTGATGATTTCTACCGACAAGGCTGTGAACCCAACCAATGTGATGGGATGCACCAAGCGTCTGGCAGAGGCTTACACTCAATCACTCTTCTTCGATGCAAAGCGCAAGGGTAAGAAAACCCAATTCATCACCACTCGCTTTGGCAATGTGCTCGGCAGCAACGGCTCTGTGATTCCTATTTTCCGCCGACAGATTGCAGAGGGCGGACCGGTCACCATCACTCACCGCGACATCATTCGCTACTTTATGACCATTCCAGAGGCTTGTAGCCTTGTGCTTGAGGCAGGCTGTATGGGTAACGGTGGTGAAATCTATGTGTTCGACATGGGTAAACCAGTGAAGATTTACGATTTGGCTACCCGCATGATTTCGCTCGCAGGTCTGCGCCCAGGTGTGGATATCGAAATCAAGGAAATCGGTCTTCGTCCGGGCGAAAAACTCTACGAGGAGCTGCTCAACGATAAGGAGAAAACACTCGACACCACCGAAAACGATAAGATTATGGTGGCGAAAGTGCGCACCTACGACTTCAACACCGTGTGCGACAATATCTCCAACATCATTTCCTTTGCCGAACATGGAAATGTACACGACATGATTAAGAATATGAAGATGTTCATTCCAGAATACCACAGCAATCATTCAGAGTTTGAACAAATCGATAAGGAAATTGAGGCTGAGCACAGCAAGGGCGTGAACAACAAGCCTGCGCAAGACTCCGAGATTTTCTATTAATTACGATATTTATTTTACTACTACTTTAATAAGCAAGCATCACCAATATGTGGATAGTACTGGCTATAGTCTCGTCTATTAGCCTCGGCTTTTACGACATAGTTAAAAAATTGGCGCTTGAGGGCAACAACGTGTTCCACGTGTTGTTCCTCAACACCTTTTTTTGCACTCTGTTTATGTCGCCAGTGCTGATCTACACTCTTGGTGATATGGACGGCAACTTCGTCCACCCCATGAGCCACTTCTATCTTTTCGTGAAGGCGGTGATTGTTACCGCTTCGTGGCTGCTGGGCTATTTCTCCATCAAAAACTTGCCGCTCACCATTCAAGCCTCCATCAATGCTGTTCGCCCCATTTTGGTGCTTGTGGGTGCGCTCATCATCTTCGGCGAGTGTCCCAGTCCGCTCCAGTGGATTGGTATAGTGTTGGGCTTCGTGTCGCTGGTGTGGGTAGGCTTCATTGGGCATAAGGAGGGCATCTCGTTCACGCAAAACAAGTGGCTGTGGGCTGGCATGGCAAGCGTGCTGCTGTGGGCTGCGAGTGGGCTCTACGACAAGTTTCTCATGCTGCATTTCAAGCCCCTGAATGTGGAGGCTTGGTATTCGTTCTATCAGTTGGTGATTATGTCGGTGGTGATGGCACTGTTGAGGTTCCGCAAAAAGCGCTTCGACAAATTCCAGTGGCGCTGGTCAATCCTCTTCATCTCCTTCTTCATTTGTGTGGCCGACTTGACATTCTTCATGTGCCTCTCCGAGCCTGGCTCAATGGTGTCGATAGCCTCGATGATACGCCGATGCAGTGCCCTCGTGGCATTCATCTATGCCGTAATCGTGCTCCGCGAAGGCGACCTCAAACTCAAAATCATCGACCAGTGCATCCTCATCGCCGGCGTCCTCTGCATGGTCATCGGCAGCCTCTAATCCCCCTCCCCAGCCCCCCTCTGTTCTCTCTCCCCCTCTGTTCTCCCACGAAAACAAAAACATAAAAAACATCCTTGGAGGAATGTGGGATGCTTCGCATCTGGCGATGATATTGTGCGCTTTGCGTCATTGGAAACGAGTTTCCATGCCGCCAATCACACAATATCTTCGCCACCCTCTATCGAGGGCTAACCACATTCCTCCAAGGACAAAAACCACTCGCCTTACGGCGAAAAACCCTGCCTGCCTCCTTTATAAAAACCGAAAGTAGTAATCTAAAAAAACTACACAACCTAATGTCCGATTTGGGTTAAAACACGTACATCACATTCCGCTCTATATCCAAATAATAACGCTCGCTTTGGTCTTTTATAGGAGCAAAATTGTAAAGAATACCGATTTGAACTTTCGTAAGGCGCATGTAGTTCCACAACTGTTGACGATGCTCTGGCCCAAGAGCGGCAACTGCCTTACATTCAATTATCATTTTATCATTTACCAGAAAATCCACATGGTGCTTGTGGTTGATGCGTTGACCATGAAACTCTACAGAGAAATAAAATTCACGCACGGCAAGAATATTCTTCTCTTGGAACGCAATTTCCAGCGCATCTTGATACATGTATTCGTTGAGAAACGGTCCCATATCATTGTGAACGATTTGGCAACACCCAGTTATGTCATAACAATAGTTCTTTAATTTCACTGTCAAATCGGGGTTGAAATCTGCTAATTTCTGAATTTTAAAGTACATGCTTTGGTAATTGGTTAGTTTTTAGTTCAAATCCGTTTATAAAGCAAATGTATGAATAAATCCATTCTTATCAAAATCTAAGGTCTATTATATTTCGCAATTATAAGGAAGATGTGAATGTGGAATGGCTGGGTGGAATGGTTGGGTGGAATGGTTGGGTTTTTCGCCGTGAAACGGCGAGTGGTTTTTGTCCTTTTGGCGATGCCATCGACCTCGTAAGAGGGCGACGTTAGCGTTGTGGTGTGGCAGATTCAAGCCTCGGCTTGAAATCTGAAATGCCACAACGCTAACGACAGGTGCGAAGCACTGGCATCGCCAAAAGGATGTTTTTTATGTTTTTGTTTTCGTGGGAGAACTTTCGTGGGAGAACAGTGGAGGGGTGCCACATTATGGGTTGGGGGGATTTGGGGGATTCGGGGGAAATCGTTATCTTTGCAATATCAATAATATGATTTAATTATGGCATCAATTTTGAAATCGGGCTTGCCTGTGGCGCTCTGCAGCGACCACGCCGGTTGGGCAACCAAGCAAGCAGTTATTGCGTATTTAGAGAAAGAAGGTATTCCTTACAAGGACTTTGGCACCTACAACGAGGAAAGTTGCGACTACCCCGACTTCGCACACCTTGCAGCCGTGGCTGTGGAGAGTGGCGAGTGCTACCCAGGCATTGCCGTGTGTGGTAGCGGCGAGGGCATCAACATCACCCTCAACAAGCACCAGGGCATTCGCTCTGCGCTCTGCTGGATTCCTCAGGTGGCTTCACTTTCGCGTCAGCACAACGATGCTAATTTCATCGCTATGCCCGGCCGTTTCGTGACCAACGACGAAGCCTTGGCAATGGTGAAAGTATTCCTCAACACCGATTTTGAAGGCGGTCGCCACCAGCGTCGTATCGACAAAATCCCCCTGAAATAATCAGCATCCATACATCCCATGCAAATCGCAAGAGTGGCGGTGTAATAAAATCACGAATCATGACGTAGGGACATGCCTTCGGCATGTTTCAAATGCGATGCCAAAATGGCGTTTGCACTTGAAACATGCCGAAGGCATGTCCCTACGTTATGACGTGATCGTTTTTGGGGAAATATAGGGCGTTTCTTTATTTTAAAATTCGATGGTTACGTCCACCTTTTCCATGTCGCATTTGAATGGAGGGGTGAGTTTACTGATGGTGATTTCTCCACCTGTGACGGTGGGGAAATTCTTTTTTACGGCTTGCGTGATGCGGTAAGCCACATTTTCGAGCAGCAGCGATGGCTGCGCCATTTCAGCCTCCACCGTGGCGTAGAGGTCGGCGTAGTTCACCGTGCCGTCGAGGTCGTTGTCGGTCATCGCCTTTTCCATGGGGCAATACACCTTCAGCGTCACCTCAAAGTGGTTGCCCACCACTCTCTCCTGTTCGCCCACGCCGTGGTAGGCGAAAAATTTCATCTTATGCAGTGTGATAGCGTTCATTTCTCCTGTTCTTTCTTTTCAATCCAAACGTATGCGCCCAGGTCGGTAGCCGTGCCGTTGGTGAAGCGGTCGTTGCCATAGCGGTCGTAACGTGCGCTTTCGGGGCAAAGGCTGATGTCGCCGCGCGCTATTGCGGGGCTCTCGTTCATCAATCGGTAGTCGAAGATGTATTTCTCGCGGTTCACATAATATTTCGGGTCGGCTTCCCACACGCAGTTGAAGAAGTGGTCGTCGTCGTTGCCGCTCGACTTAAACAGCGTGTTGTAAATCCAAATATTGGTGCCGCTCATGTCGCCCAAGTTCACATCGTAGCCCAAGCCGTAACTGATGCTGTTCATGATTTTGCAGTCGAGAGGCATCAGCGAATTTTTCTCATCGTTTTGGAAGAACGCGATGTTCGGCCCCTCAATCGCCGCAAACAGATAGTAGTTGGCAAAGGTGCACTGTGTGGCGCGGATTTTACCGCCCATAAACGCCACCACGCCATCGGGAGCGTCGCTAAACTCGGTGCCTTCCGCCTCCACCCATGCGTTGATGGTGAGCATACAGTATGATTCGGAGTTGTGCACCACGCTGTTGAGCAAGTGCAGCGATTGCCTTTCGGGATTGTTGCTTGCCACCTGTATGCCGTATTGCGTGCTGTGAAGGTCCACGTATTGCAACTCATTGTCGTGGCTGCCGGCGAAAATCAGCAAGCCGCCCCATTGTCCCGACATGATGTCGAAACTGATGTCGCCCACCACATGGTCGAGACGATCGCCACGCATCACTATCTGCTTGTCTTTCGTGCCGATAGCCTTCAGCGTGCCATACACCTCCAGTAGCGCCTTGTCGTGGAAGAGTAGGGTGGTGCCGGGGTCGATGGTCAGCGTCACGTTGGGGTTCACCACCAGTGAGTCGTAGATGACGTATGGCGTTTCGTTGGTCAGGTGGGTGTCTTCTGTAAGCGTCACGGCTTTAAGGGTGCGCACATCTTGCCCCCAGGCGTTGAGCGCCACGCTTTGCGTCACACCGTTGGTCACGAAGTCGATGCGGTCGTTGATTTCCTCGGGCTCGTTTTTGTCCAACTTATCCACATATCCCTCCACAAACACGTAGATGCTGTCGCCACCACGGATCTCAATATCGCGAAACACCTTGCCCTTCGTGCCGTCCACATTGAGATAGAAGTGCGCCTTGCTGATGCCAGCCACCTGTATGTTGGAGATGTTGATTTGCTTCTTGCTCCTGTTGTAGATGATAAACTGCTTAGTGGCAGTGCCTTTTGTGGTCATCACCGTGTCGAATTTCACCGTATCCACCGAGAAAGTGAGCAAATCGGAGGGGTCAGTAGTGAACGAGTCGTCGATGCAACTGCCCAAGCCCAAAGCGCAAACTATGGCCATGGCTATGATATGTAGTATCTTTTTCATTCTAATATTGATAATAATGCCTTATTAATAAAGAACGTGAAGCAGGAATAATTATTACATTCTGTGATAAAAAATGTGGACGACTTTTTTGTCAATCCATCTAAAAGATATATCTTTGTGTAAAATAAATAGGAGAATGATAGTAAACATTATTAATCTTAAACTTAAACATATATGAAAAGAAAAATTTTCGCGATTTTAGCATTTTTACTTTGTGTGACAAGTGTGCATGCTGCTGTGGGTCAGGCTGTGATAGATGGCATGAATTATGCGCTTAGTTTCGATGGCGAAGTCAGAACAGCCACACTGTTGGCGGGAGACAAGAAATACGCAGGCCGCGTGGTGATACCAAGCATTGTCACTTTTGCAGGCGATCAGTATAAAGTGACTGCTGTCGGTAACGACGCTTTCAAAGAGTGCACCGGTTTACAGTCGATAACTTTTAGCGATAATGTGACCTCCATTGGCGATAATGCATTCGAGGGTTGCACTAAATTAAAGGAATTGGTTTTGCCGCAAGGCCTCACTTCAATTGGAGCTTATGCCTTCTGCTATTGTTTTGGATTGAAAACTATCGACATACCCAACTCTGTGACTAACTTAGGAGATTGCTGCTTTATCCAATGCATGAACATCACTTCACTGAAGATAGGGAGCGGTGTTAGCACTATTCCTTCATACGCATTTGCACTATGCAACAGTTTGACCAGCGTGGTGGTACCAAAAAATGTGGACTTGATAAAAAATTACGCTTTTGCGGACTGTATCAAGTTGGCTTCTGTCACAATTCTTTCAGATGCAATATCTATTAGTGGAACAAAAGTGTTTCAGAATTGTTCTGCTCTCGATTCGCTGGTATTTGGTGAAAGTGTAAACACTATCCGGAGCAGTTCGTTTACTCTTGGCAATCGAACTAATGTGATAAGCCTCGCCAAGTATCCGCCAGTGTGTGAAGGCGACACCTCGCCATTTGCAGGCGTGAGCCCTTACTGTGTGCTTTATGTGCCAAAAGGCCGTGCCGCCGACTATCGCATGGCGAAAGGTTGGGCAGGGCAGTTTCGCGCTGTTGACGATATGAACGACTCTGGCCATTCTGCCAATTGTGATGTGAATGGTGATGGGGTAGTGGATATCGCAGACGCCACGGCAGTCATCGAATGCATATTAGGCAAGTAGCCAACCCACTTACTAACCAGAATGGTCTGTAAATGGGTCTGTCATGGGTCCGAAGGGTCTGCAGAGGGTCTGAAAAAAACACCTATTTTATCCATTATAAATCCATTAACACCCTATTTTTATTATTTATTTTAATTCGGTGAAAATCGCATTAAAATGGATAAAATGTAAATGGATGAAATCGGTGAAAATCGGGTTTTAATGGATAAAATAGGTGTAAAAAAATCGCATTAAATCGGTGTTTCGCACCCCCCAGTGTCCAGTAAATTACCAACAGCCAAAGCCTTCGTCTTAACTTCTTTAACTTCTTTAACTTCTTAACTCCTTAACTTCTAATCTAATTTCTTGATAGAATATTCTCCTGCTTGTGGGTAAATTTCATTTTTTTTTGTATATTTGTAGTGTAATATGCCTATTTGTGCGCTAACAGATTGGGCGTATGGTTTTATAAAGACAATAAACATTTAAAACTTAAAGAGTTAAATGAAATCTGATAGCTTAATTATTATTCCAACCTACAACGAAAAGGAGAATATAAGCAACATTATCCACGTGGTTACCAATATGCCAGAGCATCAATTCGATGTCTTGGTAATTGATGATAATAGCCCCGATGGCACCGCCGCTATCGTGGAGGGCATTATCGCCGAAATGCCTGGCCGTGTACACTTGGTGAAGCGTGCCGGCAAACTCGGACTGGGCACCGCCTACATCGCTGGCTTCAAGTGGGCACTTGAGCACGATTACCAATACATCATTGAAATGGACGCCGACTTCTCGCACCGCCCCGAAGATTTGATTCCGTTGCAGCGTGCGTGCGCCGAAGAGGGTGCCGATGTGGCTGTGGGCTCGCGCTATGTGAATGGCGTGAATGTGGTGAACTGGCCTATGGGACGTGTGCTGATGAGTTACTTCGCGTCGAAGTATGTGCGCATCGTCACTGGCATGAAGGTGCACGACACCACCGCAGGATTTGTGTGCTACCGTCGCGAGGTGCTTGAGGCGATGGACTTGGATATGGTGGAATTTAAGGGCTATGCTTTCCAAATCGAGATGAAGTTTACGGCTTACTGCATGGGCTTCAACGTGAAGGAAGTGTCGATCATATTCGTGAACCGTGTGCTGGGTACCAGCAAGATGAGTGGTGGTATCTTCAGCGAGGCTCTGTTTGGTGTGGTGAAACTGAAATGGAGTTCATGGTTCAATAAGAAGAAATTCACCCGTCGTGTAAAATGAGCAACCTTTATTCTGTAAACCTTGAGGCTGTGTCGGGGGAATATAACCCGTAACCGACACCATAACCGTAGGGACATGCTTATAAGCCGCCGATACATCGTACCGCTGTTTTTTGACATCGCAACGTGCCAAAGGCGTGCCTCTGCATGAACACGAAATCAATTTTTCCGGCACATCCTCATTAATTATTCCTTACCAACTATGAAAAAGATTGTTTACAATGGCACCGTTATTAATGAGGGTCGCCGCTATTTAGGCTATGTAGTGATTAGCGATTCGCTCATCGCAGAGGTGGGTGAAGGTCGTCCGTCGAACTGTCTGTTAGACGAATGTGACGAGAAATTTGATGTGCAAGAGGCATTGATTCTGCCTGGTGCCATCGACGCCCATGTGCATTTCCGTGACCCCGGCATGACACACAAGGCCGACATCGCAAGCGAGAGCCGTGCCGCAGCCGCAGGGGGCGTTACTTCCGTGATGGATATGCCCAACTGCAAGCCAGCCACAGTCACCATCGCCGACCTTGAGGCGAAATACGCAAAGGCGGCAGAAAACAGTATGGTGAACTATAGCGCTTACATTGGTGCCACCGATACCAATTTCGACGAACTCAAAAAAGTGGACTTCTCTAAGGTGTGCGGCATCAAGGCATTTCTCGGCACTTCCACCGGCGGAATGCTTTTGAGCGATGCCGAGGCTAAACGCAGAGTGTTTAGCGAGTTTGGCACGATTATTGCTGTACATAGCGAGGACGAGAGCATCATCAACGCCAATCGCGAGGCTCTGCTGAAGAAGATGGGCGGCGATGATTTGCCTCTGGGCTATCACAGCAAGGTGCGCTCGGCTGAGGCGTGCTACGAGAGCACCCGCCGTGCCGTGGATTTGGCTCGTGAGTGTGGCACCCGACTGCATGTGCTCCACATTTCCACCGCCAAGGAATTGTCGCTGTTCGACAGCGCACCGCTCGCCGTGAAGAAAGTCACTGCCGAGGCTTGCGTGGCTCATCTGCTCTTCACGGAGGCAGATGGCGCACGACTGGGCGCACGCATCAAGTGCAATCCGTCGGTGAAAACGCCTGCCGACCGCGAATCGCTCCGCAAGGCGCTGCGTTCAGGCGTGCTCGACGTGATTTCCACCGACCATGCGCCCCACTTGCTCGAAGAGAAAGAGGGCGGATGCTTGAAAGCGGCTTCGGGAATGCCGATGGTGCAATTCTCGCTTGTGGCGATGCTTGAATTGGCTCACCAAGGCATATTCACCCCCGAAATGGTGGTGGGCAAGATGTGCCATGCGCCCGCACTGCTCTACAGGGTGGACAAGCGCGGCTATTTGCGCCCCGGCTACAAGGCTGACATCGCCGTGGTGAAGGAAGTGCCTGAAGGACTCACCATCACCGATGCCGATGTGGTGTCGAAGTGTGGCTGGACTCCGCTCAACGGCTCCACCGTTCATCACCGGGTGGTGATGACGATGGTCAATGGCGAGGTGGCTTATGCCCACGGCAAGGTGAACGACTCCGTCCGTGGCGAACGCCTCACTTTTAATAATTAAATATAGATGTCAACTTCAGAAAAATTCGGTTCGGGTAGTGTGGCTGGGCTTTCTCAAGTCCAGGTGGAAGAAAGCCGTGCAAAGCACGGTAGCAACACGCTCACACCGCCCGAACGCACTCCGGCTTGGAAGCAATTCCTAACCACATTCAACGACCCACTGATCATCATCTTGCTTGTGGCATTGATGCTGTCGGTGGGTATTGCTCTTTATGAACTGTTCTACATTCCGAGCAAGGGCTTTGAGGCACTACTTGAGCCGCTTGGCATTTTCTTCGCCATCATTCTTGCCACGCTGGTGGGATTTCTGGTGGAGTATAATGCCAATAAAAAGTTTGACGTGCTCAACAAAATCAACGACGATGTGCCGGTGAAGGTGGTGCGTGGCATGACCTTGGCTGAGGCTCGCCGAAAGGGCACCATCATGCAAGTGCCACGCCGCGATGTGGTGGTGGGCGATATCGTGCTGGTGGAATCGGGCGAGAAAGTGCCTGCCGACGGCATATTGATTGAAAGTATGTCGCTGGGTGTGGACGAAAGTTCGTTCACTGGCGAATCGGTGATTTGCCACAAGTCGGTGGATACCGAAAATGCCAAAAGTTCGTCGGCTTATCCTGTCAACAAACTCTTGCGTGGCTCGAATGTGAAAGAGGGCTATGGCGTGATGCGTGTGGAGGCTGTGGGCGATGCCACGGAATACGGCAGTATCTATAAAGACGCGAAAATCGAACACGACACCGAAACGCCGCTCATGCGCCAGTTCAACAAGTTGGGCAAACTCATTGCTCGCTGTAGTTTCGTGGCTGGTGCCGCCATTATCGTGGGGCGTGTGATAGTGTATGGCGTGGCAGAGAACTGGTCGTTCGAGTTGCTGCCCACTATTGAATATTTCGTGGAGACGGTGATGCTTGCCGTCACGCTCATTGTGGTGAGTGTGCCGGAGGGGCTTCCGATGAGCGTGACGCTCTCGCTGGCGCTGAGTATGCACCGTATGCTCCAAAACCAGAACCTGGTGCGCAAGATGCACGCTTGCGAAACGATGGGTGCCACCACGGTGATTTGCACCGACAAGACCGGCACGCTCACGCAAAATCAGATGCGTGTGTTCCGTATGCATTTCTATGGACTTGAGGGCGGCGACGCACTATCCGATTCGCAGCAGAGCCACATCGCGGCTTGCGCTTTGGCTTGCAATTCCACCGCCTACCTCGATTGCAGCGATGCGGCTAAGGTGCAGCCCATTGGCAATCCCACCGAGGGTGCTTTGCTCCTGTGGCTGAGGGATAAGGGCGTGGACTACGCTTCGCTGAGGGAGAGTTGCCCAGTGGAGGCACAGTTGCCTTTCTCCACCGAAAACAAGTATATGACCACTGTGGTGTCGTGCGTCGCTTTGGGTGGCAAGCGTCTGTTGCTGGTGAAGGGCGCAAGCGAGATTATACGCGCCTACTGCAAGAATGTGGAAGGCGGCATCGATTTCAACGACATTCTTTCCGAACTCCAAAACTATCAGAATAAGGCGATGCGCACCTTGGGCTTTGCCTACCGTGTGCTTGCCGACGATGAGCCTTGCCCCATCACCGAGGGCGCAGCCAACCTCGGCGGCTTGACCTTTATGGGCATTGTGGCTATCAGCGACCCTGTGCGCGACGATGTGCCGCACGCCATAGGCACCTGCATCGACGCTGGCATACAAATCAAGATTGTGACTGGCGATACCCCAGGCACAGCCAAGGAAATAGGCCGACAGGTGGGCTTGTGGACCGAAAATGAAAACGATTCGCACCTGATTCTCGGCGAGGAATTTGCCGCGCTGCCCGACGACGAGGCTGCCCGACGCGCCGAGGAAATCAAAATCATGTCGCGCGCTCGCCCTGCCGACAAGGCGCGCCTCGTGTCGCTGCTCCAGAAGCAGAACGAGGTGGTGGCGGTGACTGGCGACGGCACCAACGATGCCCCTGCGCTCAATGCCGCACAAGTGGGACTTTCGATGGGCGATGGCACAGCCGTGGCAAAGGAGGCAAGCGACATCACCATTATCGACAATTCGTTCACCAGCATCGCCAAGGCGGTGATGTGGGGACGCTCGCTCTATAAGAATATCCAGCGCTTTATCGTGTTCCAACTCACGGTGAACGTGGCGGCTTGTCTGCTCGTGGGCATCGTGTCGTTTATCAGCGAGAAGCAACCTGCGCTCACCGTTACACAAATGCTGTGGGTGAACCTGATTATGGACACCTTCGCCGCACTTGCGCTGGCTTCGCTGCCGCCGAGTGTGGAGGTGATGCGCGATAAGCCTCGTGGCAATAAGGCAAACATCATCACACGCAGCATGGGCAAGTTTGTGATTGGTGTGGGCGTGCTATTTGCCGTGGCTATGATAAGCCTGTTTGTGCATTTTCTGCTCAATAACGTGGGCGAAGGCGGACGAATGTTGCAGAGTGCCATTTCGATGGAGGAACGCACCATCATCTTCACGGTGTTTGTGTTTATGCAGTTCTGGAATCTGTTCAATGCCAAGTCGTTCGGTAGCGGACACTCCGCATTCCACAACATCAAGGGCAGCGGTTTGTTCTTTACCGTGGCTTTGGTGATACTCGTGGTGCAAATTCTGATTGTGGAATTTGGCGGCTTGATGTTCCAAGTCACTCCACTTCCGCTCACCACCATTCTGTGGTGCCTGTTGTGCACAATGCCTATCATGCTTGTGGGCGAGGTGTACCATTTGATGAATAAAATCAAAAAATAAAATATAAATATGCGTGCTTTCAAAACCTTATGCTGTATGATAGCCACCTGTATGGCTTTTGCGGTGTGCGCACAGCAGAACGAGAATGTACCGCCTGTTCGCCATTCCCGAATAGGCGATGTGGCGAAGTCGGCTGATGGCTCTATCACGCTGAAAGTGGTGGGGCAGAAGTTGAACTACGGCGGCGTGAAGCCAGAGTTGCGCGATACCGATGTGTGGTCGCCCAAGTCGGTGCATTTTCACCCCAACGGCAAGAAATACTACATCAATTCGCTGGAGGGCTGCCGCACGATGGTGTATGATGCACGCACCAACAAGAAATTGGCGGTGATTCATCATAAGTTCACCCCCGCCAACGCCTATCTTTGGGCGAAGGAGAGTGGATTTTTTCCTTTCACCCACTATACGAATAAGAAGAATCTCAACACCTTCTGGGGCAGACCGGTGGAGAGCACGTTTTCGCACCGTGGCCGCTACCTGTGGATTCCCTATTATCGCCGCAGTTACGACATCAATGCGCAAGACCCCTCTGCCATTTCGGTGATTGACACGCGCACCGATTCCATCGTCAAGGTGTTTGAAACCGGACCGCTCCCCAAGATGGTGGCTACCACTCACAGTGGCAAGTACCTTGCCGTTACGCATTGGGGCGACAATACGGTGGGCATTCTCGACATTTCGAGCCCGAACCCCGACGATTGGCACTATGTGAAGTGTGTGGTGGTGGATTATCAACTCAAACTCAATTTGAGTATGACCACAAAGGTGGACCGCGACTGCAATAGCGGCTATCTGCTGCGTGGCACGGTGTTCACCCCCGACGACCATTATATGCTTATCGCCTGTATGGGCGGTGGTGGCGGCATTGCCGTGATTGATATGCAGAAAATGCAGTATGTGGGCAGGCTCACGGGTGTGTCGAATGCCCGACACCTGGTGGTGAAGAATGGCTATCTCTACGCCAGCCTGAATGCGGCGGGCATCGTTCAGCGACTGCCGCTCACCAAGGTGGAGGCAGCCATTAAGGCGATGAATGGCAAAACCGCCCCTATCAGCGGTTGGCAAACTTGTAAGGTGGGCGGTGGCGCACGCACCATTTCGCTCTCGCCAAGTGGCAACTTCGCCTTCGCGGCGTGCAACAGTGCCAGCCAACTTTGCGTGGTAGATACTCGCACCATGAAGCAGGTGGCGACACTCACCATCGATTCCTATCCTGTGGGGCTCGACATCTCTGCCGATGGGCGTTTTGTGGTGCTCACTTCGCAGGGACGCAGGGGCCACGGTGGCAATGCCGTGAATCTGGTGGAAGTGACGTATAAGGAGAAGGAACCCACCTCGGCGCTCATCGACGAGCAGAAAGAGGAGGAAGATGCCGCAGCGGCAAAAGTCGCTCAAGAGCAGGAGCAAGCCGATGCGCAGTCGGGCATTGATTGGTGGTATATTGGTGTGGCTGTGGGCTTCATTTTGGGGATGCTGGCAGTGGCGTTCTTTCGTGGTCGTAAAAAATAGTAAAACAGAAGATTAATAATTAATGGCAAAATATTTTATCATAGCAGGTGAGGCAAGTGGCGACATACACGGCGCAAGCCTGATTCGTGCACTCAAGCAGGAAGATGCCGAAGCGCAATTTCAGTTTCTCGGCGGCGATATGATGGCTGAGGCTGCTGGCGTGAGGCCGCTTATCCATTACCGCGATATGGCATACATGGGATTTGTGGAGGTGCTGAAACATCTTCCCACCATTCTTGGCTTTATGGCCACGGCTAAGAAGGCGATAATGGACAATAGGCCCGATGCCGTGATTCTTATCGACTATCCGTCGTTTAATCTGAAAATTGCGAAATTCGCTCACGATAAGGGCATTCCTTGCTTCTATTTCATTTCGCCCAAGGTGTGGGTGTGGAAGGAGTATCGCGTGAAGCAGATTAAGCGTTACATTGCGCGCCTGTTCTCCATTCTGCCTTTCGAAACGGCATTTTTCCGCAAACACGATTACGAGGTGGAATATGTGGGCAACCCCTCTGTGAAGGAAATCGACGAGGCGGCGCAGCAGTTCACTCATTTTTCCACTTTCGTAGCCGACAATGGGCTCGACGACGAGAAACCCATTATTGCCATAGTGCCGGGCTCCCGACGCAAGGAGATTCGCGACAATTTGCCCACCATGGTCGAGGCGGCACTTCGTCACCCCGACTACCAACTCGTGATAGCAGGTGCGCCAAGCATCAGCCAGCATCTTTACAACGAGGTGCTTGAACCGCTGGGCGTTCAGGTGCCGGTGCTTCACGGCAAGTCGTTTGAACTGGTGCATCATGCCCGCGTGGCACTCGTCACCAGTGGTACTGCCACGCTCGAAACAGCCATTTTGGGCACTCCGCAAATAGCCTGCTACCGCATGAACGGCAGCAAGTTTATCTATAAGTTCTATCGCCGATTGCTCAAGGGCAAATATGTTACGCTCCCCAATCTCGTGACCGATGAGCCTATCATTCCCGAATTGTTGTTGCATTTTTGTTCGGCAGATGCCGTTGATAGCCACCTCACGGCTCTCTTGGCTGATTCAGCCGAGCGCAAACAGATGCTCGATGGCTACAGTCGAATGAGGCAAATTCTCACCAATAAGGATTGCACCACATGCACGGCAAAAGGCATTGTGGAATATTTGAAAAAGCAGAAATGAAACGACCAAACCACTCCGAAATAGCAGATTTTCTCGAAACTTGCATTGTGCCGCTCTACGACGGCTTCGATGCAGGGCATCAGCGCGACCACGCCCATGCTGTGATGCGCACAAGTCATAAACTGGCGCAGTATTATCCCGAAGTGGATGAAACCATGCTGCTGGTGGCTGCCGCCTACCACGATGTGGGCTTGGCAAAGGGGCGTGAGCACCACCACACCGACAGCGCCATATTTATGCGTACCGACGAGCGTTTGCGCCAATGGTTCACCGCCGACGAAATCAATCTCATGGCAGATGCCGCCGAGGATCATCGCGCTTCGAGCAAACATGCGCCACGCACCATCTATGGACGTATTGTGGCAGAGTCCGACCGCCAAATCATTCCCGAAACGGTGATTCTGCGCTGTATGCAATACACTCGCAGCCACTTCCCCGACCTCGACGAGGAAGGCGAATGGAATAGGCTGGTGGAGCATCTTCAAAATAAATATGCCGAAGGTGGCTATCTCCAACTGTGGATTCCGGAGAGCGACAACGCCCAACGCCTTGCCTATCTCCGCACCATCATCGCCGACAAGCCTCGCCTCCGCCAAATCTTCCTCCGCCTCCTCCCCACCCTCTAATCCCCCCCCCTCCCACCTCCTTTGCCTCACACAGATCCCACAAATCTCACTGATTTCTTTGTGGGTGGAAAATCTCACGGAGGTGGGTGAAAAAGGTCGTGTGGGGCGTGTCTGATTACTCCGAGTGCTCCGAGTGCTCCATTTACCAAGGCTCACACAGATTCAACGAGATTCAACAAAAATAATTTGTGGGCTAAATGGTCTGTTTCTCAATAATTTTACATACCTTTGCCTATATACGTTTAAAAAAATCCTTCGTGTCATGACAACCAGAACTCCACATCGCTACGCCAAAAAACGGCTAATCAAAACCGTTGGGGCGCACACGCCGTGCTCCTGTGGCTACATGCAGGATGGGGAACTGTATTTTCACATCAAGGACTATCAGGGCAATGTGCGCGTGGTGCTCAATCAGGCTAACCAACCAGTGGAGGTGAACAGCTACTATCCCTATGGGGGCTTAATGGCAGCCACCACCACCGAAGGCACCCAGCCCTACAAATACGGCACCAAGGAACTCGACCGAGAGAATGGCCTCGACCTCTACGACAGCAAAGCTCGAATGTATGACCCCACTATTGGTCGCACCCCCACCCAGGACCCCATGGCCGAGAAATACTACAGCCTAAGCCCCTACCTCTGGTGCGCCGCCAACCCCATTACCTTCACCGACCCTACAGGAATGGCTGTTTTTTGGCATAATGGTAAGGTAATTGGTGACGATGGTATAGACGATCAAAAAATATATGTCATAAAGACTACAGAGAAGAAGTTCACAAGCCAGAACACTGAGGTGGCAGGTGCTGGTCTCTCTAAAAAAAGACAAAAAGCAACTATAGGATTCATTAAAGCAAATTCAGGTAACAGTGATGCGTTTTCCAAAAATAGCATTGCTTATGATAATTCTATAGAGATAGAGGGAAACGTTGCTAATCGACAAAAAATGGTAGATATTGTTTCTTCTGATAATGGCTCTGGTGGAACCAGTGATGCCAACAACAGGGAGTATGGCGGATATATTGAGGATGGAGAGGTTAAAGCAGTCGATTCCGGACCTGTTTGTTATCCTTCGGAATATACTCAAGCGACAATCAACTTGCCTTGTGGAAAATCAACATTTCACAGTCACCCAAGCGGGACTTTCAAACGAGTTTTGCTAATTGGAACAATCAGTAGGACTGTTGATGAACCTGCATATATACAACCTACATCAAGTTTGGATATTCAAAACGCAGGGCACCATGTTCACTATGTTTTTGGACGGGGCAACGGTATGGTTTATATATATAATTCAAGTGCAATTCAAGCAGTAATTCCCTTTAACAGATTTGTTAAACCAAAATTGAAATAATTATGAAACGGCTTTTATTAATCACGCTCCTTGTTTTCTCTTTAAAGTCATTTGCTTTAGAGATTTCATGTAAAGAAAATCAACTAAACAATATGATATACAGAAGTTTATTATCCTATATAGATAGGAATAATGAGTTTATTTCAAAAACTTATGGGGTTCATGGGGGGATAACTTACTATATTTGTGCTAGTGGGTTGCCTTATTGTTATTTTATTGATGATTTCTATGCAAAATTATCGAATGTCAAATATTTCTCATTAGACAATGCTGATAATTCTAAATGGTTAAAAAAGATGATAAAAAAAGGATTTAGGGGTCTCTTTGTCGATGTGAGAATGCACAAACTACGCATAACAATAACTGTATCAGAAAGAGTGGTTAAAAAAGTAAAAGGTGACATTGCAACTATGATTAGTGACTGGGGAATTTATGAATATATTTATTCTCAAGAAAATGATGATTGGATTTTAAGTAACACTCAGTATGGAGGAGTGTAGTAACAATATGGAACGCCTTCTTGCCATATCGCTCTCGCACAATGGCGCTACGCCTGTGACGCTCGCCTCGAACACCTACGATGCGCTCGGGCGTCTTGCGACCAGCTCCGTGAACAATGGGGGCATTAGCACGGCCTACGCCTACAACGTGCGCGGTTGGGTGCAAAGCGTGACCAACCCCCATTTCAGTCAGCAGCTCCACTACCAGGACGCTCCGTCAGGCGGCACTCCGTGCTGGGGTGGTGGCATCAGCGGCATCACTTGGCGGCAGCGTGAGAGCCTGAAGGCGGCACACGCCACCGAGAGCGTATATTGCTTCAGCTACGACGGACTGAACCGCCTCACCGGGGCGAAATACTCCGCCACCGGCGAGGAGTGGAACGGTGACCTGGTGACGCAGGGCGAACGCAACTTCTCCTGCGCCTACTCCTACGACCTTAACGGCAACATGCTCTCGCTGAAGCGACACGGCGTGACGGACTACATCACCTCGCTGCCCACCCATATCCGCGCCTACGGCATCATCGACGACCTCACGATGGCATATGACGGCAACCGGCTGAAATCCGTTTCCGATGCGGCGGAGGAGCCAACCTACGCAGGGGCAATGGACTTCCGTGACGGAGCCGATGGGGCAGAGGAATACACCTACGATGCCAACGGCAACATGACCAGCGACCGCAACAAGGGCATCAGCAGCATTACCTATAACATGCTCAACCTGCCGCAGACTGTGCTTTTCGATGATGGTCACGAAACTTGCTACACCTATGCCGCCGATGGGAGGAAACTACGTGTGGAGTATCGCCTGAACAACTTCTCCATTGTTGAAGCGGAAAAAGCAAAGGCAAGCGATGGATACGACGCTATTGCCAGTCCGTCGGCTCTCGACGAGAATGGCATCATTGAGACTCCTGCGGAACCGATTTCTCGCACGCTGATGACGCGCGACTACTGTGGCAACTATATCTACAAGAACGGCTGCTTGGAGCGTGTCATGACCGAGAACGGCTACATGCAGGATGGGGGACTGTATTTTTACATCAAGGACTATCAGGGCAATGTGCGTGTGGTGCTCAATCAGGCTAACCAGCCAGTGGAGGTGAACAGCTACTATCCCTATGGTGGCTTAATGGCAGCCACCACCACCGAAGGCACCCAACCCTACAAATACGGCACCAAGGAGCTCGACCGAGAAAACGGCCTCGACTTGTACGACTTCCACGCACGGCAGATGGATCCGATGGCTCTTCGCTTCACCACCATTGACCCGAAGTGTGAAAAATTCTACGCCATCTCCCCCTACGCCTACTGCGCTGGTAAACCAATCAAGTTTATAGATCCCAAAGGAAAAGAAACTATTGACCTTTTGGAAAATAACACAGATAATCAAGCTGCAAAAGATTATGCAAAAACTAAAAGATATACAAAAAAAATCGAAGTTTTCGCACATGGCTTGAAGGACAAAGGTCTATTTATGAGAACTAAAGATGCCACAGGAAAAGATATAGATATTACAGAGGACAATTTTGAGGAACAAGTGCTTTCAAAATCTGAAATCTGGAAGAACAGCAAATCAAAATCAAATATAGTCATAATTCTGCATAGTTGTTACACTGGAGCGGAAGGTGGTCTGGCTCAAAAACTCTCAAAAAAGATGCCAAACGTCACAATTATAGCTCCAATTAATGCTGTAAAAATTATAAAAACACCTACTCATAGGAAAACGGCAAGATATGACGAAAAAGGTCGATATGTGATTTATGTTAATGGTGAACAAACAAAGAAAAGATGAAAGGAACCTTTATAATTCTGATTATTTTCATATTGTTGGGTTGCAGCAACTCGAAACAAGAAAAATTGATGTCATCAACAGATTCTGTCAATGGCACAAGGGTTGACACAGCTTACGTTACAGTCCATGACACTATATATGACACAACTCTCATAAAAAAAGCCGTGGATTCGGATAACTGGATAGAGATTTTGACTTCGGATGATGTATATGAAGAAGACCTCTCCAAACGCTATGCTAAAGCTCTATACGGAGATACAAGCTCATACTATAGCTACTCATATTTTTTAATGACTCGAAGCATTCCGCTGTCCCCATTGGAGTTGTCGATATATGTAGGCAACAATTATAAATATGCTGAAGCATTTTTGAATTGTTTAGAAGCTATTTTTGATACTTATGAAATAGAACAACAACTTTATGATCGTTATAGAAACCATTGTGATTTCGACTCAAAGATGCTTGCACTCTATTTTATGACCCAAGGCTCCAATATGAAAGAAAAGATTTGCCAGATGTATATGGATGAAGCAAAAAGTGGGTATTTTAAACAACTCTATCCAAGTTATTCATATACGCGCTCAAAGATTTATCTTGACAATGGTTGCAAGAATGTGAAACTGGCCTTTAAAGAAATTGAATGATGAGAATAAGTTGCCTGATAATAACAGTGTTATGGGTTTTGTGTGGCTGTACGTCTAATCAGTATGAGGCATCCAATACTGCGGAGAATCACCCAAAACAAAGTGAAATTGTTGTGGAAAAGCACGATACGATACTTGTCGCCAAAGCCGAAACGGTCAATGTTGAAGGAAAGATGAAAATCACCTACTCTGGCGACATTGACAATGATTATGTGGAGAGATTGTATATGCGTGCCTACAAAGGGAGTTTCAAAGCATATGAGAAACTGAATTACTACCTGACAAACCGTAAGCACCCTTTTCCAACCATGCCTTTGTCAATATATATGGCTCATTCAAAGAAGTATCCAAGAGCCTACTATTACTGTTTTAAAGCGTTGTGCTATCCATATCAAGCACTCGAACAACGAGGAACACATCGATATATGGATCGCGAGACTAAAATGTTAGCACTCTACTTCTTGACAAGAGGTGCAAATATGGGCGACGAAAAATGTATTTCGGTGCTAAACGGTGAATATACTGATACCCTGAGTATAGAGTGTCAAGTATCAAGATTTTATATAGAGAATGGAAAAAAAGATGTCATACTCCAAAGTTATTAATAATAGTTGTTTAACAAGTAGATACTCCTACGGTATCCTCATGCCCCCACCTCATACCAAAGGGGCGGGTCTTCTGGAGTGTTTTCAATGCGTTGAAACATTGGTGTTTGTATCGAAACATACCGAAGGTATGTCCCTACGTTGTGATGCGCCCTTGCTTATTGTGGCAGGTATGAATTATCGCATATCATCAAGACTCACACAGATTCCGCGAGATTCAACGAGAAGATTATTTGTGGAAATTTGTGTGAATTTGTGGTTTTAAAGCCAAGCCACAAATTAGCACAAATTTTCACGAATTATTTGTGGGCTAAATGGTCTGTTTCTCAATAATTTTGCATACCTTTGCCTATATGCGTTCCAAAAAACCTTTCGTGTCATGACAGACAGTAATCCATATCGCCACACCAAAAAACGGCTAATGAAAGCCGTTGGGGCGCACATGCCGTGCTCCTGTGGCTATATGCAGGATGGGGGGCTGTATTTTTACATCAAGGACTATCAGGGCAATGTGCGCGTGGTGCTCAATCAGGCTAACCAACCAGTGGAGGTGAACAGCTACTATCCCTATGGGGGCTTAATGGCAGCCACCACCACCGAAGGCTCCCAGCCCTACAAATACAGCACCAAGGAACTCGACCGAGAAAACGGCCTCGACCTCTACGACAGCAAAACTCGCATGTATGACCCCACTATTGGTCGCACCCCCACCCAGGACCCCATGGCAGAGAAATACTACAGCCTAAGCCCATACGCATGGTGCGCCGGAAATCCAATACGTCTCGTTGATTTGGATGGAAAGGATCCAATTTATGCAAAAAAAGGATTTTTATTCTGGAAACATGTTGAGCTTATAGGTGATGACGGTAAACAATCTTCAAATTCATATCTTGTGAGAGGTAACGTACAAAAGAATGTAGAAGCTGCAACAAAAAATGGCGAAAAATATAATGGCGATTTGTCAGAATCTAATGATGTAATATTAATTCCCACAGGTCAATTACTAAATGACGTAATTCAATCAGTAAATGACACAAAGGCAAGTGGAAAAGAGAATGGTGGACATGCATATTCCGGAGATAATAATGCAACAAGATGGGATGAGGGATCCTATGCAACTCAAGAAATACAAGAAAATGCCACTATAACAAAAGCATCGTTATCACCTTTTGTCGTAGGCGGAAATAACGTAGAACCTAAGGATTCCTCCAATCTTAAAATATGGTGGCATGTGCATCCAAAAGTCACTATCGGTGAAGCCACTTTAGGTAATTCAATTCCTTCAGAAAATGATAAAAATTTCCAAACAAAAATGCAATCAAGGGGTTACACAGGCAATACGTTTGTAATAGGAGCAGGTTCTAATACTGTAACTTTCTTTAATAAGCGAACTTTAATGACTGTAAGTTGGAAAGATTTTTTGAAAATGGGAGGATATATAAAATGAGAAGATTATTTATAATTGCTTGCAGTGCAATTTGTTTGTGTGTTATGCATTCTTGTTCTTCTATGTACTATGTCAAAAAGAATGAGGAGTATACGAAAAAGATGGCACAAAATATCGTAAAAAAAGAGGGGAATGCGTTTTTTTTGGGGCAGGGAATATCCACGGGGTCTTATCTGTGGTATTACACTGATTCCACTGTTGTCATTAACAGATTGGTTAAGGGCAAAATAACATGGACACAAGAATACCCTTCGACCAATCGCGAGTTTAACCTCAAAGCGTTTACTGCCGATACAATTAAAGCGCTAGACGCAGATGTGTCAAGACGCAACCATACGGTTCTTGACGGTGACATGATAGTTTTTAAGATAATAAACCAAGGCAATGAGTTAGAAGGTTGCTACCTTATACTTGTTGATAAATTTATAAATCAAAATTATGATCATCCAATGAATAATGAATTGGTGAGAATTCTAAAAACCATATATCGTTAGCACTAAGTACATCAAGAAGCCTGTACATTTTATAATTTGATAAATTTATACATTAGTGTCCAGTTAAAATATTGAATTACCTTCATAATTTACATACCAAAGGGACGGTTCTTCTGGTATGCTTACGATGCGTTGACATACATTGGAGCTGTGTCGAAACATGCCGAAGGCATGTCCCTACGTTGTGATGTGATTTGTGCCCTCGCTTATTGTGATGGGCATGAATCATCGCATATCATCAAGGCTCACGCAGATTCAACGAAATTCAACAAGAAGATGGTTTGTGGAAATTTGTGTTAATTTGTGGCTTTAAAGCCAAACCACAAATTTTCACGAATTATTTGTGGGCTAAATGGTCTGTTTCTCAATAATTTTACATACCTTTGCCTATAAGTGTTCAAAAAACCTTTCGTGTCATGACAACCAGTACTTCACATCGCCACACCAAAAAACGGCTAATAAAAACCGTTGGGGCGCACACACTGTGCTCCTGTGGCTATATGCAGGATGGGGGGCTGTATTTTTACATCAAGGACTATCAGGGCAATGTGCGCGTGGTGCTCAATCAGGCTAACCAGCCAGTGGAGATTAACAGCAACTATCCCTATGGTGACTTAATGGCAGCCACCACCGAAGGCTCCCAGCCCTACAAATACAGCGCCAAGGAACTCGACCGAGAAAACGGCCTCGACCTCTACGACAGCAAAGCTCGCATGTATGACCCCACTATTGGTCGCACCCCCACCCAGGACCCCATGGCAGAGAAATACTACAGCCTAAGCCCCTACCTCTGGTGCGCCGGAAACCCCATCACCTTCACCGACCCAAACGGTGAAGATTTGATTATCAATGGTTCCTGCATACTTAAACAAATTTATTTAGAGATGCTTCATAATTCGACAGGAAATATATACGCTTTTGATGATAAAAACAAATTAATGTTGAAAGGAAAGGACTTTGACTTCAATGGAGAATCCTCTCAGACACTATCAGCCTTGGTAAGCTCTGCAATCAATTCAGAAAGAGTATACTCATTTTCTTTGACAGGAGAAAAAGGCGATGACAAATCAGTATTTATAGACAGTTATGAGACAAAACAGTTGGATATATCTGATTTAAAAAAAAATGGCAAAACAAGTATAGCTCTGCAAGGAGCCTTAATTGGGCATCAGATTAATGAAATCATGGTTGGTGGCGATTATCTGACCGCTCATAATGAGAGTCTAAAAAAAGAAGGAGTGATTTATGGGGAACTTGTTGGTGATTGTTCTATATCGTCAAGAATTCAGTTTCCAAATATGCCCGACAGACCTTTTGATAATATTTTTGAATACAATGCTAACCATTCTTTTTTACTAAAATCGGGAGGATGCATTATTACAAAGAAAATCGGAGATATTGGGACTATTACTACTGTTAATAGCAATGGAGAATTGAAAAAAGTCAAGAAATTATGAAAAAACTAATTTTCATTATATTATTATGTGTGATAAGTATAACATCCTATGGTGAAAGTTATACAGTTGTTAGAGGTGTATTTGTAGGACATGAGTATACCCTTAGTAAAAATGAGACTTTCTTAAACATTACATATTGTTTTTTGACAGAAAAAGACACTGTCAGAATTAATAAAAAGCAATTTTACTTTAATGTTAAGAAAAAAAAATTTATTGACTATGGGCTTGGTATTGGGCAAAATTTTTGTATGGGCACTTGTTATACAATTGTATTGAGGCCTATTTTGATATCTGAATTTGTGAAAGAAAAATACCCTATGACATATTATCAGACGAATTGCTTACCAGACTCTACTGGAGAACGCTATATTGAATATGTTAACAATGTTCCTCTTAAAAATTATTCTTTTGAGAACAATGTTCAGTCATATTATGTTGATATAGACCATATAGTTTATAAGATTCTAAGCATTGATCCAAAAACGTGCTTGCTATGGTATCTACAGTTAGACAAGTGAACGTAACTGATTTTCACACCAAAGGGGCGGTTCTTCTGGCGTGTTTTCAATGCGTTGATACATTGGTGTTTGTGTTGAAACATGCGGAAGGAATGTCCCTACGTTAAGGTGTGATTTGCGCCCTCGCTTATTGTGGCAGGCATGAATCATCGCATATTATCAAGGCTCACGCAGATTCAACGAAATTCAACAAGATGATTATTTGTGGAAATTTGTGTTAATTTGTGGCAGAAAAAATCTTTACAAAAAATATTCGTGTGATTTGTGGAATTTGTGGTTTTAAAGCCAATCCACAAATTAGCACAAATTTTCACGAATTATTTGTGGGCTAAATGGTCTGCTTCTCAATAATTTTACATAACTTTGCCTATAAGCGTTCCAAAAACCCTTCGTGTCATGACAACCATTACTCCACATCGCCACACCAAAAAACGGCTAATGAAAACCGTTGGGGCGCACACGCTGTGCTCCTGTGGCTACATACAGGGTGGGGATCTGTATTTTTACATCAAGGACTATCAGGGCAATGTGCGCGTGGCGCTCAATCAGGCTAACCAGCCAGTGGAGGTGAACAGCTACTATCAATTTGAAACAGGAGAATTGTCTTATGATTTTTTCACAGGTGACGCAGGTTATTTATACGACATGACAGATGAGGTCAAAGCTTTCAATATACAATCTGTTGTGGAAAATGGCATTAGATACCAAGTCTTTGATTTGAAGCAAAATAGAATCCCTAAACACGTAACATACGAGGAACAGGTTAAAGCCGCTTCTAAAAACAGGAGTAATAACATTTATAGAAGAAAAGTCAATGGAAAGAAAATTACTGTTAAGCCTAATGGTTATTAGTTTTTTGCAGATGTCTACGTCTTTAGCTTTTTGTCAAAAAGGGTATTGTAAAGTGGTGGGCAGATATTTTGTTCCAAAAGAAGTGAAGAGCAAACAGTGCACATTTGAGAATGATTTTTTTGAAGATTACTCGATAGAGTTTTACCCGAACTGCAAGTTTAAATACTACAGTAACAACCCTTTATTTGGACCGTCACAGACTCATGGCGTTTGGTCTTTATCAGAATCAGGTGACACAATCACACTTGACTCTGGTCGCAAAGAGCTTTCTATGGAGAGTATGGGATATTTTAAATATCCTTTTAGAAGATATACATTTAAGACCTTGGAATTGTCTAAGGGCTGCGTCAATTGGTATGAGGACGGCGATTCGTACAGCACATGCTATTGTTTCTTGACTATATGTGGTGACACAATAAAATTACGGCCAAATGAGGACGGAATTATTTCTATCAGCAAAGACACCGCCATTACATGTGTTTGGGCAGAGACTTATTTTAGTGCTTCAAACAAAGTGTGTATGCCTACAGATAGAGAACTTAATTTTTTCATTCTTAAGCATTCTTTGAGCAGACAGTTCTCTGATGAGAAATGGGTGATTCAAGATTCTGGTTTGATTTCGCCTGTTGAAAGGGCTACAAAAACTTTTGCCGACTACTGTCTGCAACGTGATGATAAGTGGGATATAAATACTATCTGGTCAGACGCATGGACTCCAACATTGGATATGTATCGAGGTAAAGGGTGTGGTTCTCGACGCGAACCTTAAAAAAGGACGTTACCAAAGGGACGGTTCTTCTGGTATGCTTACGATGCGTTGATACATTGGTGCTTGCATCGAAACATGCCGAAGGCATGTCCCTACGTTGTGATGTGATTTGCGCCATCGCTTATTGTGGTAGGCAAGAATCATCGCATATTATCAAGGCTCACACAGATTCAACGAAACTCAACAAGAAGATTATTTGTGGAAATTTGTGTTAATTTGTGGCAGAAAAAATCTTTACAAAAAATATTCGTGTGATTTGTGGAATTTGTGGTTTTAAAGCCAATCCACAAATTAGCACAAATTTTCACAAATTATTTGTGGGCTAAATGGTCTGTTTCTCAATATTTTTACATACCTTTGCCTATATATGTGCCAAAAAACCTTCGTGTCATGACAACCAGTACTTCACATCGCCACACCAAAAAACGGCTAATGAAAGCCATTGGGGCGCACACGCTGTGCTCCTGTGGCTACATGCAGGATGGGGAGCTTTATTTTTACATCAAGGTCTATTAGGGCAATGTGCGCGTGGTGCTCAATCAAAGAATGCTTGATTGTGAAGGTGATGAAGTACAAGATATTAAAAAAGCAATAAAAGTAGAATGGTATATCAGACAAAATGTAGAGCCATATGAAGAAAGAAAAATCCAAACATATCCGTAAACCAACTATTTTTCCCTTAATAGTTATGTTCTTCCTCTTTTCCTTATTCTGTTGCAGCACTCCGTTGAAACTTGAAAATGTTAAGAATGAAGATTTGTTCTCTGTAGAAGAAATAAAAAAAGTTAACGATTCTGTTTTCCTAATATATGCATCAAGAAATGACACTATTTTCAAAATAGCCAGCTATTATGACGGCAATAGTATAAATAATTGTACAAAGCTGAAAAAGAAATCTAAGTTTAGAGCAAAGCTTCTTTCTCAGTTTAAGGAAGCAGAGAAAAAATTTAATATGTTTCCTAATTATAGTATATCGTTCATTTTTCATGGCATAACTATATGCAGGGAACCTGAGAAAAACATTGATGATGTATATCTATGTGATACTCTGAATGGATGTTTCTTAATAGAACAAGTTAGATGAACTATGTATACCAAAGGGGCGGTTCTTCTGGCGTGTTTCCAATGCGTTGATACATTGGTGCTTGCATCGAAACATGCCGAAGGCATGTCCCTACGTTGTGATGTGATTTGCGCCCTTGCTTATTGTGGCTGGCATGAATCATCGCATATTATCAAAGCTCACACGGATTCAACGAGATTAAACAAGATGATGGTTTGTGGAAATTTGTGTTAATTCGTGGCTGATTTTTTAGAACACGGATTATACGGATATGTGGGGTTTGTTGAATCTTGTTGAATCTGTGTGAGGGGCTTTGTTTGTTGAGGGGGGCGGTTTTATGAATTTGTGGAATTTGTGGGAGTGGGGGTGTAGTCGGCGTGGATGCTTTCTGCCATGAGGCGGTAGATTTCTCTCATGCGCTCGTTGGTGAGCATGTTCATTTGTTTGTTCATCACATTCACGTCGTAGCGCACCATAGGACCGGTTTGTGCTTCCTTCGGCTGCATGGTTTGCACTTTGTTTGCAGTTTCGGCAATCAGTGGCAGAAACAGTTTGAAATCAAGGTTTTCCGCTTCCAGAATCTGCTCCGCCAAGCGGTAGCAGTGGTTGGTGAAATTGTTGGCAAACACCGCAGCCAAGTGCAGGCGTTCGCGCTTGTGTGAGTCGGCTTCCTGCACCGTGTCGCACACTTGTTGCGCCATTGCCTTAATCACCGCCATCGCCTCGCTGTCTGAAGCCTCGATGAAGCATGGCACACTCCTGAAATCCACTTCGCGCGTTTTTGAGAACGTCTGCATAGGGTAGAACACGCCGTAATGCCTTGCCACGCCGTTGAGCACCGTCATCGGCACACTTCCAGCCGTGTGCAGCACCACGCCATTCTGCGCCGCACTGGCTATCTGCTTAGCCACGGTGGCGATGGCATCGTCTTTCACGGCGATGATATACGCATCGGCATCAACCACCATATCCGAAACCGTACAGATGGCTTCGCAATCCAGCCTGTCGGCAAGCGTCAGCGCATGTGCCAATGTTCTGTCATACACCTGTGCCACTACCACTCCTGCACCCTTCAATGCGAGTGAAAGGTGTGTTGCCAAGTTTCCTGAACCTATGATAACTACTCTCATAACTCTTTAGTGGCGTGAAATATGCCTTTAAATTGAAGATGTGGCTCAACGGCGATTTCGTGTTTGCAATGGGGCATAATTTGCTTCGACATGCCGCCAGTGGCAACAATTTTCACTGGCTGATTGCCGAACGAGGGCAGAATGTCGCTGATAATGCCGTCGATCATTGCCGCTGTGCCGTGAATAATGCCGCTTTGCATACACTCGATGGTGTTGCGGCCGATAATGTGTTTTGGCTTCTCGATATTGATAGTGGGGAGTTGCGAAGCCCTGCTGGTGAGCGCGCTCAGCGAGGTTTTCACGCCGGGGATAATCATGCCGCCAATGAAGCATTTATCCTCGTTCACCACGCCCACGGTGGTGGCTGTGCCCAGGTCGAACACAATCACTGGCGCACCATAGCAAGCCACAGCGCCAATAGCATCAGCCACTCGGTCGTTGCCCAACTGTGTGGGCGATTCCACATCTATGTTGATTACGCGTTTGGCGTCGTTCACGCTGAAGAAGTGCGGTGCCTTGCCGATGACCGAAATCACCGCCTCGCTCAATTCCTCTTTCACTTCAGGCACCACCGAACTCACCACCACCGCCTCAATTTGCGAGGGTGTGATGCTTCGGGGTGTGAGCCCGCCTATGATTTCGTTGCGGAAAAAGTATTCCGTTCCGTTTTTCTGCGTTTTAAATCGCCAAGTGCTTTCAATGCTTCCGTCGGCTTTCGCAATCGCCATCACGGTGGTGGAGTTACCAATATCTACCAATAGACGCATGTGCTGATTATTTTTCTTTCTGAAGTTCTACGATGTGCGACAATATGAGGTCGGCTGTTTCCTCTTTTGTGCAGAGGGGCAGCGTTATCACCTCGGTTTCGGTGATGAGTGTCACTTGGTTGGTGTCCACGGCAAACCCTGTGTCACCACCGTCGGCGATGGTGTTGGCGCAAATGATGTCGGCGTTTTTCTTGCTCAACTTCTTGCGCGAGTTCTCTATCAGGTTTTCCGTTTCCATTGAAAATCCCACAAGCATCTGACCCTCTTTTTTCTTCATTCCGAGCGTGTGGAGAATGTCGGTGGTGCGTGCCAATGGAATCGACAGTTCACCATCGCTCTTTTTCACCTTTTGCGCGGAATAGTGCGTGGGGGTGTAGTCGGCCACAGCGCTGCACATCACCACTATGTCGCTTGCCTCGCTTCTTGCTGCCACGGCTTCAGCCATGTCGGCGGCGCTTTTCACGTTCACCACGTCGATGCCGAGAAATGGCTCAATGTTCACCGGACCCGACACGAGCGTTACGCTCGCGCCACGCATCACCGCCATTTTCGCCAAGGCATATCCCATTTTGCCACTTGAGTGGTTGGTGATATATCGCACAGGGTCGATAGCCTCTTGTGTGGGGCCGGCAGTGACAAGTATGCGCTTGCCCTGCAAGTCTTTTTCCTTGCCCACATGCAGCAGGATATGACTCATCAGCACCTCTTCCGATGGCATTTTTCCGCTTCCCACAGCGCCGCAGGCCAGGCGGCCCGATGCAGGGCTGATGATGTCGTAGCCGTAATGCTTGAGGGTGGCCAAATTGTCTTGGAGAATGGGGTTTTCCCACATGTTGGTGTTCATCGCTGGCGACACCAGTTTGGGCACTTTTGTGGCAAACACGGTGGTGGTGAGCATATCGTCGCAAATGCCGTGTGCCAGCTTGCCTATCACATTGGCTGTGGCTGGCGCAATCAAAAATAGGTCGGCTTTCTGTGCGAGCGACACGTGCTCTACCTGAAACTCAAAGTTGCGGTCGAATGTGTCGATGAGGCATTTGTTGCCTGTGAGGGTTTCAAACGTGGTGGGGGTGATGAAGTTGCACGCATTGCGTGTCATGATCACGTGCACCGAAGCCCTTTGTTTCACCAGCATCGAAGCCAAGTTGGCAATCTTGTAGGCGGCAATGCTTCCCGTCACGCCCAGTACGATGGTTTTACCTTGTAGCATACTTTTGCGAGTGGATTATTGGTCGCACAGCAGTCCGTGCTTCTCGTAGTTGGCTTTTCGTGCAATCTTGTTGTCGTCGTCCACAAACACCACCATTGGCTTGTGCGTTTTGGCTTCCTCTGGGGTGAGGTTTGCGTAAGCCATGATAATCACCTTGTCGCCCACGCTCACGCATTTTGCGGCGGCTCCGTTCAGGCAGATGATGCCCGAACCAGGTTCGCCTGCTATGGTGTAGGTCTCGAATCGGTTGCCGTTTTCGATGTCCACAATCTGCACTTTCTCATATTCTAAAATGCCCGACTCTTGCAGCAAGGTAGAGTCGATGGTCACACTTCCCACATAGTTCAGATCGGCTTGTGTGACCACAGCACGGTGAATTTTTGCTTTTAAAAGAGTAATTTCCATGTGCTTTGCTTTATCCGATAATGAAGTTGTCGATGAGGCGTGTTTTGCCAATATACACGGCTATTGCCACGAGGGTTTCGCCGCTGATGGTGTCCACGCGCTGAATGTTTTCAAAATCCACCACTTCCACATAGTCGATGCGTGCCAGTGGCTCGGTAGCGAGGTTCGCCTTGATGATTTCAATCACCTTCTTTGCGTCTTTTTCGCCATTTTCAATCGCTTCCTTACCCAATTTCAAACTCTTGGAGAGAATGAGCGCGGCTTGGCGTTCGGCTGGACTGAGGTAGGTGTTGCGGCTCGATTTTGCCAGTCCGTCGGCTTCGCGAACGATAGGGCATGGCACAATCTCGATGCCGAAATTAAGGTCGCGAACAAAGCGGCGAATAGTGGCCAACTGCTGAGCGTCTTTCTGACCGAAGTATGCACGGTCTGGGCGAACGATGTTGAACAGTTTGCCCACCACGGTGCAAACGCCACGGAAGTGGATGGGGCGAACAGCGCCACACAGCAGTTCGGTGGTTTCGGTGGTGTCGATGAATGAGGTGAAATGTGGTGGGTACATTTCGCTTGGCTCTGGGTTGAAGATGAGGTCGCCGCCTGTGGCTTCCACCAGTTGCATATCGCGGTTCAAATCGCGTGGATATGCCTCAAGGTCTTCGTTGGGGCCGAATTGGATTGGGTTTACAAACACCGATACCACGGTGCGGTCGTTTTGGCTAACTGATTTTGCAATCAAACTTTGGTGACCTTCATGAAGATAGCCCATGGTGGGAACCAAACCTACGCTGAGGCCTTCTTTTCTCCATGCGGCAATGATTTCTCTTGCCTCTTGAATTGTTTTTACAACTTTCATGTTGCTTCTGTAAATGTGTATATATTTATTAAAATATGATTTTCAATATAATTTCTCAAGCACTTCTTCGCTGATTTTGAAGGTGTTGCTTGGGGTGGGGAAGGTGCGGTTTTCGCACTCTGCCTTGTATTGCTTGAAGGCTTCGAGCATCACTTCATGAAGATTGGCGTATTTTTTCACGAATTTCGGGGTGAAGCCGTCGGTGTAGCCCAGCATGTCTTGATACACGAGCACCTGACCGTCGCAGCCATTACCTGCGCCGATGCCGATGGTCAACGCTGGCACGCTTTCCGTCACCTTCTTGGCAAGTGCGGCTGGCACACACTCAAGCGTGATGGCGAAAGCACCTGCCTCTGCCACCGCTTTTGCGTCGTCGATGAGGTGTTGAGCGGCTTCCACCGTCTTGCCCTGCACTTTGTAGCCGCCGAGCATGTTCACCGATTGTGGGGTGAGGCCGATATGCGCCACCACTGGTATTCCTGCCTCCACAATGGCCTTGATGCGGTCGGCATACACCGCGCCGCCTTCCAGTTTCACGGCTTGGCAGTTGGTTTCCTTCATGATGCGTCCGGCGTTGCGCACAGCGTCGCTTACCGAAGTTTGATACGACATAAATGGCATATCCACCACCACGAAGGTGTTTTTCGCGCCACGGCACACGGCTTTACCGTGGTGGATCATATCCTCTACGGTCACAGCCAATGTGTTTTCGTAGCCGAGCATCACGTTGCCGAGCGAATCGCCCACGAGTATCATGTCGATACCGGCTTCGTCGATTGTGCATGCTGTGTGATAGTCGTAAGCGGTGAGCATACTCAATGGAGCGCCACCCTTACGGCTCAATAAATCATATATTGATTTCTTCATTTCCTTTTTTCGTCTTACTATTTACAAATGCCTCTTGTGTAACAAGCCTACAAAGTTATATATTTATCATAAACTATGCAATTCTGTTTAACCCAAATCGGTCATTAGGGCTTGTGGTATTTCGGATTTTTAGAAGAATGAATTTTGTTTGTCTTTTAATGAGTGATAGCGAGCTATTACGAATTAAAAACAAGCAAAAGGCATCTTATAAAAACCGAAAGACCGCAAGAAGTAATCTAAAAAATCCTTTCACGTCCTAATGACCGATTTGGGTTTATATTTGTTCACAGTTAGCGTTTGTGGTTGCGCGCCTATTTGCCACGCATCAGCTCGTCGTAATTCCGCTTCTCGGCACCCACGAGTCGTGGTCGCTTGGCGTTGTATTTGTCGTTGATGAGGCTGCGCGAGGGATTGAAATATGTGCACCGTATGCCTGCCAGTTCCAGTAGCAGATGCGGCATATCGTCGGTTTCGAATGGGCGGTTTGCCGCGCGCTTGATTTTCTCCACCATGTCGGGGTGCAGCGCCTTGTATTTGTCGGAATACCATATCCACATCGGCACCTCGTACTCCGATTCGAGCATGGGGCGTGAGTAGTCGTTGTGGATGCGCCCAAGCGTCTTGCCGTCGTCGTACACGTTTTCGCCGTGGTCGCTCACAAACACCATCACCATATCCTTGTCCCTGAAGCGGTCGATAAGTGCGCCCATTATCGAGTCTTGATAGAGCGTGCTGTTGTCGTAGTCGGCAATCGATTGCTTTTGCTCTTGGTTCAGTCCCTTGCGGTGGGCGTAGTCTTTGATGGTGAAATGGGGGCGGTCTTCGGGATAGCCGTACATAAATTCCACATGCTGGCCGCGCACATGGAAAAGGGTGAGGTTGCGCTCGGATTGTTTTCGCATTTGTGCGTCAAGTTCGGGCAGAAGTCCTTCATCGAAGCGGTAATGTTGGTCGTTGTGGTAGTCAAGTATTATTCTCGTCACTTTCGGATTGGTGAGGAAGAATCCGCCTGTGCTGTTCCAAATTTCACTGTTGAAGCGTGTGAACTGGTTGGAGAGCAGGCTCACACGGTATTTCGCCAGTCGGAACAGTTGTGGCATCATTGGCACCGACGACCACGAGCCCTCTTGATCCACGCTGTGCATCGATAGCATTTCTTTCATCACATTTGATGTGAGGGTGTAGGGTGTAACTGCATTGCTGAATGCCACTAAGTTGCCTTTCTTCATTTCCGCCATCATTCGTGGGGTGGTGGGTTTGTCGTAGCCGTAGATTTGGGCATGGCGCTTGATGTAGCTTTCGCCAATCATCAGCACGATGTTGCTCGCCTTGTAGTCGCAGCCCTCAATCCTCGTTCTTGCCGACACCTTTACCAGTTCGTCGCATTGCTTGGAGGTGAGTTCGTAGAGTCTGATGCCGTGCATCACTCGGCTCAATGGCGTGCACGCTCCGCAGCCGCCGGCTTGTTCGCCTTCGGTGAATCGCTTCTCAAATTCGCTCACCGATGTACTCGTCATCGAGTACCAGTAGCGTGGCTGCATCGAGAGCCAACCGGTGCGCACATAGTAGAATGTGCCCACAGCCACTATCAGCACCACTTTCGCCACCATGGTGCAGCGAGGGTATTGCGCCAATTTGCGGAACAGCGGTAGCAATGTGCCTTTCGCCCGAATCAGATACAGCACAGCCGCCACAACCAATCCGAGAAGGAATGCAATGAGGTATCGGAGTGTGTAGGACTGAAGCACGAATCCGTGGAAAAACTCGCTCGACTCGCGCGAATTGGTTTCCATCAGCAGTTGTATGGCTTGGTACGACAGCGGCAGGTTGAAGTGGTTCGATAGCCACACCTCCACCGTGCTCAGCAAACCGAGCAGAATGATGAACACCCATTCCAGAGCCGTGCGCCATTTATCTTTCTCCACCAGCGACAGGAGCAGCGAGAGGGTGAACAGTTCGGGAATCATGTATTTCATTTGCAGGATTACGCCTCCCAAACCGTATTTCAGAGGAATGTAAACAGCCATTACCGACAAGGTGAACGCCCACATTCGTGTTAGCGGACGTGCTAAAAAGTCGATAATGGCTGTTGCCGTTGTTTTAATTCCAATCATCTTCGTTGATTGAACGTAGTGTATCTTTATTTGGTGATTTCCACGTCCACAGTAGCAGGTGCAGATTCGTTGTTGCACTTATCCACTGCGGTCACGGCATACACATATTTGCCTTTAAGTGTGCCGTGGGTGTGGTAGCAGGTTTCGCCGGTGATTTCCACAATGGCTTCTGCCTTGTTGATATCTACTGCCTCGCCCTTTTTGAAGCGATACACCACATAGCGAGCTGCCTTTTGCATTGCGTCGGTGGCTTTTGGAGCGTTCCAGCGCAGCACGGTTTCGCAGCAACTTGCCTGTGCCTTGAGTTTCTTCACTGCCTCTGGAGCCTTGTTGTCGAGCCAAGTATATACGGGTGGAAGCGCTTGTGTGGTCATGTACTTGCGTTTGAGCATGTCGCCCACGCCCTTGAAGTTGTTGGTCAAGGTGTAGCCTGGCCACCAAACCACGCCGTTCACGTTGTCGAGTTTGTGGAGCAGTTCCATCTTTTCGCCGAGTTGGTTGTCGATGGTGCTGTCGCGGGTGTCTTTATGTGTCATTACGTTGGCCACCGAAAAACCGTAGTACATGCCGCGGCCGTATGCTTCGCCGTTCCACCAGGGCATCAACTTTTCACCGCTTGCTCTTGGGTGTTCCTGTTCCCAGTAGAGTTGAGGCACCATGTAATCTACCCAACCTTCCTTGGTCCACTTGGGGCAGTCGGCGTAAAGTGCGTCGTAGCATTCCAAACCGTGGGTTTCGCTACCGCGAGCGTCGGTTTTCTTGTTGCGCCAGATGCCGAATGGGCTGATACCAAGTTGCACCCAAGGCTTCACCTCTTGCAGGGTGTTGTGAAGTTGTTCGATGAGCAAGTCCACGTTGTGGCGGCGCCAGTCGCCTTTGTCGGTCCAACCTTCAGCCTTTCCGTATTTCTCCCACGATGCGCTGTCGGGAAATTCTACGCCGGACACTGGGTAAGGGTAGAAGTAGTCGTCCATGTGAATGGCATCCACATCGTAGCGGTTGATGATGTCGCGCACCACCACGTCAATGAAGTTGCGACTTTCGGGCAAAGCAGGGTCGAAGTAAATCTTGCCGTCGGCATATTTCACAAACCACTCAGGGTGCTGATAGTAAATGTGTCCCTGTGCAGGTTTGTCGTCCTTTCCGCTGGTCACGCGGTATGGGTTAATCCAAGCGTGCAGTTCCATGCCGCGCTTGTGGGTTTCGTCGATCATAAATTGCAATGGATCCCACACTGGGGTTGGTGCCACGCCGGCAGTGCCGCTAATCCATTTGCTCCAAGGTTCAAGTTGGCTGGGGTAGGCTGCGTCGGCTTGTGGGCGGATTTGCCAGATAATGGCGTTCACGCCGTTGGCTTTAAGTTCGTTGAGTTGCCAAATGAGGTACTTTCGGGTCTCTTCAGGAGTCATTTTTGCGTATTGGCTCTGACCGATGATGTGGAGCCATGCGCCTCTGAACTCATGTTTCTTTGCATTTTGTGCCATGCTGCCAATTGCAGCCAAGGCAATCAACATGGCTGTGAATAGTTGTTTCATTCTTTTCATTTTATTAATTTTAATGCAAAATTACGACATCGTTAAATTTTCAGCAAATCTTTTTCTGTTATTCGGCTGAAATCTGTATTTTTGTGTGGTCATAAACAAACATCATCGAAAATGCTCACACAGAATCAAAAAATAGCTTTTACAAGCATTCTTATCGAAATGGCAAATGCCGACGGACTGATTGACGCACGCGAATGTGTGGCTGTCAAGAAAATTTTAAGCAGCCTTGGCGTTGACAACGAAACTTTCTTGTTGGCGCGCGAAATTCCGTTGCCTTTGGCGATTGATGTGATGGAGAATGCTTCTACCGAAGGAAAAATCTTCCTCGCGAAAAAACTCGTTGAGGTAATTGATGCCGACGAAAAAGTGGCAGATACCGAACTCACGTTGCTTAACGCAGTGGCGCATCGCCTCAAAATAGATTCCTATTTCAAATAAATTCCCCATGCCTTCGTATCCCCTTAAAAAATCGCTCTATTATATTAATGTGTAAAGCAAACTAATCTCAAACCACACATTTCCCCAAATTATTTCCATATTACCCTTGCATAAACACTCTTCCTTATCCTATCTTCGCTCCCATAAAGCCCAAAACGCATTATCCACCCTCTAAAATCTAATTTCTAACCTCTAATTTCTAATTTCTGAACTGGTGTTTCGGGTGTTTCAGGTGTTTCGGGTGATTCGCTGAAAAAGCCCGATTTGGCGTATGGCTCGAAAAACCGCGAAAAAAAGTGAAAATTTTTCTTTCAGATTTTCAGTGAGTTATAAAAAAGTGTGAA
>SAMEA104315424__coassemble_433_pt1 | contig 39245 bp, 38 predicted proteins | sample SAMEA104315424__metabat2_low_PE_030 | metagenome-assembled genome bin SAMEA104315424 (sample SAMEA104315424) | gut metagenome | biome: Monkey gut; feature: monkey-associated habitat; material: faeces | place: China | collected 2013 | reverse complement strand
CCCCAAGGCTGTTTTTTATGTTTTTGTTTTTGATTACATTCACGATTCGGCAACAGTATAATCATTGCCCATGTAATTTTCCACTGAGTCCACAACTGGGCAGAGTGAACTGTGGTGAAGGATTGGTGTGGCCTTTCTTGCAATTCTTCAGCAGTGCAGAGGTGATTGTGGCGGTGGTGCGAAAAAAGATTTGCGAGGATGAGAAAAAAATTGTATCTTTGCATCGCTTTTAGGGAAATGCTCCTTAATCGCAGCGTTCGGGATATAGCTCAGTCCGGTTAGAGTATACGTCTGGGGGGCGTGGGGTCGCTGGTTCGAATCCAGTTATCCCGACCACGCACAAAGCTTGATAGCACCACCCGCTATCAAGCTTTTTTTTCTTCTCCCCCATTCTCATTATTTTAAAAAACATTAAAAGCTCAGTTAAATATATACTTTTAACACCTTAAACAATAATATCTAATGATTAAATGATTATATTTGTAGAAATTCTACAAAAACAAAATCGTAATGATACTCAAAATCGAATTTGAAAACTTTTTCTCCATCAAAGACCAAGTGAGAATTGACTTCCGTGCCGCCAATATCAATACAGCATTAGCTCGTGAATTGGGACATAATGTGATGGTCTGGAATGGGGTGCCTATTTTAAAGTCCGTTGGTTTGTTTGGTCCAAATGCTTCGGGCAAATCGAATGTGATGAAGGCTATTAATTTCTGTTGCAGAATGATTTTAGACTCCCATCTCTATAATGAGGGGACTGTATTCAATTTTGAACCTTTCAAGTTTGATGGGTGGCAAGATAAACCGAGCAAATTCCTCATCGATTTTGTGTGCGACAATATCGAATATGAGTATTCTTTTGAACTGACCAAGGAAAGAATACTCTCAGAAAGCCTATATCATTATCCTGTTGGTAGGCGTGCTAAAGTATTTGTTCGTGAGGCCAATGGCAAATATAGCTTTGGAACTGGAGTTATCGCCAAACCCTTAGATGTGGTCTTAAACACGAGTGAGAAAAATCTGTTTCTGAGTAGAGCAAGTTCCATGAATCGAGAACTTGCACAAAAACTATATCGTCATTTTATGAACCAGTTCTTGCTTGGACTGGTAAATGTGAATGAGGTGATGGTGCTTGATAGCTTCAACACCTACAAGAAAGTGATTCTCAAAGCTCTTGAAATCTGCGACACCGACATTACCAACATAGAGGTAAGAAAAGAACAAACGCCTGCTCCAGTGGTGATACCAGGGCAGGGCGAACTCACATTCAAAATGGTGGATGTGCTGAAATTCAAAACATTCCACCGAAACCAAAAGGATGTGATGTTTGATTTAGACTTGGAGGAATCAAGTGGCACAAGAAAACTTTTTCAGATATTGATTCGCTTGCTTGATGTGGTAAAAAACAGAAAAGGCATTATGATGGACGAGTTTGATTTAGGACTTCACACTCGATTAGCTGATTTTATTTTAGACTTGATTCACGCATCGGAAGGAAGCCAACTTTTATTCTCGTCACACAACACCAATCTCATTGATGTGAAAAGATTGAGAAGAGACCAAATTGTGTTTGTCAATAAGAAGGAAAATGGTGCTACTGAAGTGTATTCTCTCTACGATTTTAAAGATTTCCGAGAGAATATGGATGCCGAAAAGGGGTATATACAAGGTCGATTTGATGCCGTCCCGTATGTCGACTCCTCCGTTGAAAGTATCAAACAACTATTGGAGGATTGATTATGGCAAGCAAAAGAGAGAAAGCACCGATAAAGCGAATGCGCAGGATTATCCTGGTTATCTGCGAAGGAGAAACGGAGGTTGGCTACATCAATCTCGTGAAGAAATGGTATAAATCGCCTGTGCGCATCGTCTCACATATAGAGGGGACGAAAATCACTCAATCTCTTGTTGAAAAAAGAGCACGAGAACTAAAAATTTCGCCTTTCGACAAGGTTGATACATTTCTAATGTATGACATGGACGTTGCCGCCGTTAATAAAAAAGTGATGGCGTGCAAAGCAGAGCCACTACTGAGTAATCCGTGTTTTGAAATATGGCTCCTTCTACACGCAAAAGACCAAAAATCAGCATTATACTCAGATGCCGTACTGAAAGAACTGAAGAAAAGCGCTTCTGTTTGGAGCAACTACAGCAAAGCCTATTATACGGCAACACAGCAAGCCTATCTTAAAGAACATCTCGGCAAAGCCATAAGTAGAGCAAAACAACTCAAAGATTTCCAAAACCCTTCCACAAGGATATACAAGCTACTGGAAATTCTTGAAAATTAGCACTGCATCTGGTAAAGTACCCGAAAGCGAAACACCGATTTAATCCATTTTAATCCAATTTTCACCCTATTTAAAAAATATATAGGTGATAATGGATTTTTAATTGGGTTAAATCGGTGTTTTTGATTTTTTATCGGAGCACTCGGAGGCTCTATTCTCTAAGTTCTAACCTCCAACCTCTAATTTCTAACTTCTAACTTCTAACTTCTAATTTCTAATTAGATGTGGAGGAGGTCGCGGTAGAGGTCGAGGGCTATGCGCATTTGGTCGTCGGTGATGGTGTGACCGGGGCGCACGTCGCCACAGACGGCGAGCAGGGTGCAGTTGATTTCGCCATGCTCGCTTTTCTTATCGTGGTGCATGAGGTGAAGCAATTCATCGTAGTGGTCGCAGGTGATGTGGTAAGCTCCGTAGTTGGCGTAAACGAAGTCGGCCAAGCGGTGCAAATCCTCTGTCGGAAATTTCAGGATTTGGTGCGAAAGCACCATTTCTGCCACCATACCCCATGCCACAGCATAGCCGTGAGCGATGGGTTTGCCGTCGTGCAGCGCCTTGCTCTCGAATGCGTGTCCCACGGTGTGCCCCAAGTTGAGCGCGCGGCGAATGCCTTGCTCGTGAGGGTCTTCCTTCACGATGCGCTCTTTCACCAGCACCGAAGTTTTGAGCAACTGGAGCAGATGCTCGGCATCGGCATTTTGGAAGTCGTAGTTGATGAGTTTGATGAACTCATCGTGGCTGTTTAGCATACCGTGTTTCAGCATTTCGGCGTAGCCCGATTTCAGCTCCGTAATCGGCAATGTGGCGAGGAAGCGAGTGGAAATAATCACATCTGATGCCTCTTGGAAACACCCAATCTCGTTTTTCAGTCCGCCGAAGTTGATGCCAGTTTTTCCGCCCACCGCTGCATCAACGGCGCTGAGCAGCGTGGTGGGAATGTTGACAAAACTGATGCCACGCTTGAAGGTGGCGGCGGCAAAGCCTCCCAAATCGGTCACCACGCCACCGCCAAGGTTCACCACCACCGATTTGCGAGTGGCACCACCTTGCTCCAGGCTGTTCCACACATGGGTGAGCGTGTCGAGGTTTTTGCACGAATCGCCCACGCCGATGGTGATGATTTGCGCCTCTGCCAAATGGCGGCTACGGATTTCTGGAAGCACGACACGTGCGGTGTTTTCATCTACTATCACCGCCAGATGGTTATGCGGCTTGGCGTCGAGAATGGCATCAAGCGCGAGGGCAACATCGTTGGTGAACACAAGATTTTGCGACATTACTGCAATTATTGTTGTTTGTGTATATAATTTTTGGCACGAAGCAAGACTTCATCATAACGTGGGGACATGCCTTTGGCATGTTTCAAACGCATCCACCAACGCATCCACGCACAACCAACATGCCGAAGGCATATCCCTACGTGATGGCGTTATCAATGGCGAATTTTCAAGCCTCCTACATGTGCCTTTTTTACTGTTTTGTGGCACGAAGTGCTTCCAAAAGCAATGGCAGAGCCTCGGCAAGGGCGGTCATGCTGGGGTAAACGATGTCGGCACCTGCTTTGTAGAGGTCTTTTTCTGGAATTGGGCCAGTGGTGACGCCGATGGTGAACGAACCTGAAGCGTGACCAGCCTGCACACCGAGTGGTGCGTTCTCAATCACGATACATTCGCTTGGCTTTGCGCCAGCCTTTTGCTGACCACGCAAATATGGCTCTGGATTGGGTTTGCCGTTGCGGGTGTCGGCACCTGTCACACGATCAGCCTCAAACAAACCGTCGTAGTCGTGGTCGATGCGGTCGAGGATTGATGGCTGATTTGAGCCAGTGACCAGCACATTTTTCAAACCGGCCGCCTTAGTGATTTTCAGCACATCGGCAGCGCCTTCCATGATGGCAGGTTCGCCAAGTTCGTTGAAGTAGCGTCCCTTCACCTTATAGTATTCCCATGCTTCCTGGTCGGTGATATTCTTACCAGTGCCACGGCGGAACATCATTTTAACAATATCGGCACCTGTCATGCCCTCGTATTGGTAAAACTCATCGCGTGAGCATTTCACGTTGTTCTTCTTCATGAGTTTCACCCATGCGCGAGTGTGATTTTTCATCGAATCGTAAAGCACGCCGTCGCAATCAACGAGTGCCACTTTAATATCAACGCTTTTGTTGCCACTATATTTCAGATAGTTGGCTATTGCTGTTTGTTCAGTCATTTTATTATATGTTTTTATTTAACCGGTTATCTAACTGTGATGTGGAAACAGCCCTGCTTGCGCTCGTAGATGGCGTAGCAGCGGTTTGCCTCCCTGAAATTGTAAACGATTTCTGCAAGAATATTCTTCAAACTCTCCAGCGAAATGCGATAACTGTCGTCCAAGCAGTCGAACTTCGTCCAACTGATGTCGAACGTGGTGCCGTAGAGGTGGCACGATTGCTCCGTAGCCGCAGCGTTGCGCTTTCTGAGTTTGGCCACAGTGTGCTCGGTGCGCAGCAGGCTGTTCACCCTTATTCGGTAGCCCTTGCCTCCGCGCGCCTTGATGGTGTCTTGGAAAGCCTTGCCAATCTCGTGCAGCAGATTTGCCGCTTTCGGCACGAGATAGGGGTGTGCATACTTCATCGTAGAGTCGATGTAATACACATCGCAGGTGTAAAGGCGCACGATAGGGCGTTTGAGTTTAAATGCCGACCTAACATCGGTAATAGGGTCGATGCCATTGGCGCGTGCGGCTTCCAGTTGCATTGCATTCGAGTCGTTAAACAGTCCTGTCAGACGGCCGGGCTTGATGTGTGTCTGCATCACATGCTCATCGCCATTGTCGGTGGCATGTTCCGACGCCTTCAGGTTTGAGTTGGTGACAATCATTTCATCGGTCAGCACATATTCCAATCTGTCTTGCTGATAGCCACATGTGTAAACCGACGACGATACAGCCAGCACCGCCACCACTATTATCAACGACCAAAGAAGAGTTCGCATTATGTTTTTTGTGTTGTATGTTTTTTATCTGCCTACGGTTTGCACGTAGAGAATATTTTTATTTTCGTCAAGATTCATTGTCTTTTTCATCGCATCGCGGTCGCAACCATATCTGAGCACCGTCTTCAAGCCTGCCTGAGCGCAGTAGAGATACACATTTTGCGACGCAGCACCAGCCGCATAGCATTGATGCTCAATGTCTTTCTGCTTGGTCTTGTCGGCTACAAACACGATATTCACTGGAGCCGTAACGGCAAAGTCCTGAAGTGCCACCTCTTCGCGGAAGTCGCCAGTGGCAATGGGAGTGAGCGTGTTTTCCTCAGCGCTGTAACGGCTGATTTCGGTGGCAGTCACCACATAAATCTCAAGTTCCTGTCTATTCATAGCGGTGCCAATGGTGCGTTTGCCATCGTGAGTGATGCCCCACGCCGCCCAAAGCATATCGCTCAACTCCTGCTTAGTGACAGAGGACGAAGGGTTAATATCACGCTGTGAGCAACGAAGGCTCATTGCCTGCATCAGAGGCATACCGCCAGTTGTTTTAGGCAGTGGAAGCACCTCTGCATTAACGCTGCAGCACAAACCAATCGACGCTGCACACACCACAGAAGCGGTCAATCTATTCTTTTTCATATATCCCAGAATTTTGTTTCCACAAATATACGAAAAAGCCCCGAAACATCACCCCAAACCACCCAATAAATTATCCACAAGAAATCAGAAGTTATAAATCAGAAGTTAAGGAGTTAAGAAGTTAAAGAAGTAAAGACAATACTTTCGTAACACGCAATTTGCTGGGGAAGAAACACCAATTTAATCCATTTAACCCCAATTTACACCTATAAAAATCAAATGATAAAAATAGGTGATAATGGATTTTTAATTGGATTAAATAGGTGTAAAAAAACACATAAATAATTGTGCTGATTTGTGGCTGATTTTCAACCACGATTTTCACAAATCACACGAATAAAAATTTTCGATGTTTAATCTCGTGTAAGGTCTCCACCCCTCTAATTTCTAACTTCTAATTTCTGATTTTTTGATGTTATTTGGGGGTGGGGAAGAAGGTGAGGAAGTAGGGGGGGATGGGGGTTTCGAAGTGGAGGGGGGCGCCGGTGCGGGGCTGGTAGAAGGCGAGGCGGAAGGCGTGGAGGCAGAGACGGCGCGCGCCGTCGATGTGGCTGCCGTATTTGTAGTCGCCCACGATGGGGTGGTGCAGCACTTGCATGTGCACGCGAATTTGGTTTTTGCGGCCGGTGTGCAGATGGAGTTCGAGCAAGGCGAACTGGTCGTTTTGCTGGAGCAGTCGCCAATCGGTCGATGCCCATTTTCCGCCATTATTGGTGCGGCTGCTTACGATTTTCATGCTTGGAGTGTCTTTCAACCAACTTTCCACATGACCTTCCTCTTTTGGCATAGTGCCCTCAACCACTGCCACATAGCGGCGGTCGATAACGGTGCTGTGCCAGTCGGCAATCATCATTTGCTGCACTTCGGTGCTCTTGGCATACACCATCAGTCCGGAGGTGCGCGTGTCGAGGCGGTGCACCACATGTGCGTGGCAACGCTGACGCGTTTCCACAAAATAGCGGTCGAGCAAGTCTTTCATGTTGAGGCTGTTGTGCCCAACACCCATCGAAAGCACCTCATCGGCCTTGTCAACCACTATCACATCGGCATCTTCATACACCACGCTGAAATATTGGCTAAAATCGAAGCGAGTGCGAGTGGTGCCGGGGTGCTTGCTGATTTCCACCAGCGAATCGGGATGCACGATAAAGTCGTGTCGGGTTTGCGTCACCTTGTCAACCAATACGCCTCCACCAGCAAGGATGGCTTTCGCCTTGTTGCGACTGATGCCGTCGAGTTTTTTCATCACAAACTCAAGCAGCGGCATTTCTTCTCGCGAGAGAAACTGGGTGTATTTTGCATCAACGTGTGGCACATTGCCAGCAGGAGTGGGGCGGTGGTTGTTTTTACGCATAATATTTGTAGTAAACAAACAAGCCCCTGTCGGACTAATTCGCACAGGGGCTTATGATTTTTTGCTTAATTTTAGTTTTCGAAGAAGCGGCGGAAACGGTCGAAGATACGATTCTTGGTGGTTTCCGAAGGCTTCATATTTGAAGAATTCTTGAGCGATTCAAACGCCTTGCGTTCGTCGGCGCTGAGTTGCTCTGGGATGTAAACAGTGACATTGATTAGCAAGTCGCCGGTGCCGTAGCTGTCGGGCGATGGCAGACCCTTGCCACGGAGGCGAAGAATCTTGCCAGGCTGTGTGCCAGGCTCGATGGTGACACGCACACGACCATCAACGGTAGGCACTTCCACCTTACCGCCAAACACGGCAGTAGGAATGTCGAGCATCAGGTTGTAAACGAGGTCGTTGCCATCGCGGTGGAGTTTGTCGTCGTGCTCCTCCTCAATCACGATGAGCAAATCGCCAGAAATGCCACCGCCGGGAGCCTCATTGCCTTTGCCACTCATTTTGAGTGTCATGCCTTCGCCCACACCGGCAGGAATATTGATGGTGATCACATCGTCTTTTTTCACCAAACCTTGGCCGCCACATTCGGGGCAACGCTCTTTGATGATTTTACCCTTACCGCCACAGGTGTGACACTCGCTCTGGGTTTGCATTGTGCCGAGAATGGTACGCTGAATACGAGTTTCCACACCGCTACCGTGACATGTAGGGCAAGTTTCGAGTTGGGTGCCGTTTTTCGCACCAGTGCCGTTGCAGGCATTGCACGAAACCATGCGAGGAATTTTCAGTTTCTTCTCCACGCCGTGTGCCACATCTTTCAGGTTGAGGCGCACACGCACACGCAGGTCGCTACCACGCTGCACGCGACGGCCGCCACGCGCACCGCCACCGCCAAATCCGCCGAAACCGAATCCGCCGAAAATGTCGCCAAACTGCGAGAAAATGTCGTCCATCGACATGCCAGCACCACCGCCGCCGAATCCGCCTTGCGCTCCAGCGAAACCGAATTGGTCGTAACGAGCGCGCTTGTCTTTGTTCGACAGCACGTCGTAGGCCTCAGCCGCTTCCTTGAATTTCTCTTCGGCGGCTTTCTTTTCCTCGTCGCTCTTGCCTTGCTGACGGTCGGGGTGATATTTGATAGCCAACTTACGGTAGGCTTTCTTCAATTCATCATCTGTGGCATTCTTCTGAACGCCAAGCACTTCATAATAGTCTCTTTTTTCTGCCATTTTGCTGAAAAATTAATAAATAGTATATTACTGACCCACTACCACTTTAGCGTGGCGAAGCACTTTTTCATTAATAGTGTAACCCTTTTGCACAGTGTCGATTACCTTGCCCTTCATACTCTCGTCGGGAGCAGGGAAAGTGGTGACAGCCTCATAAATATCGGCATCAAAGTCGGTGCCAGTTGATTCCATAGGCTTCACTTGCTGTGATTCGAGGTATTTCATAAATTTGTTGTAGATGAGGTCGACGCCCTCTTTCAGGCCTTCCACATCTGAACTTTTGTCGATTGCGTCGATAGCGCGTTCAAAGTCGTCGATCACAGGAAGCAATCCAAGCATAGCCTTTTCACCACCATTCTTGATGAGTTCGGCTTTTTCCTTCACTGTGCGCTTGCGGTAGTTGTCGAATTCTGCCATCAGGAAAAGGTATTCCTTTTGCGACTTTTCGAGTTCGGCTTGCAATGCCGCTATCTTGTCTTCTGGAGTTTCCTCCTTTGCAGGTTGCTCTTCTTCAGCATTTTGGCTTTCAACTTCGGCATTTTGTGCCTCGGTTTGAGTTTCCTCCTGCTGCAATTCTTCTTCTTTAACCTGCTCTTGTTCTTTCTTGCTCATATTTCGTTTGAATTTCAATTTCATAAATGTGTATTTGTAGTGACTTTATCGCAAGTCATATTCAATAGCGATTGCGTGGCTCGCACTATGTAAACCACGCCCTCAGCAATTATTAATCAACGATATGCAAAAATAATGCCAACTTGCGTTGGCACAATATGGTTAGAGGTGTAGATTACAACTGTATGACATAATGGCTATATTCCTTGAAATTGTCGGCTGCCGTTTCTGCCATTTCGGCACAACTGAAGATGCCGAAGATAGACGAGCCAGAGCCCGACATCGCCGCATAGGAGGCACCGCTCTCGAGCAGCGTGCGCTTGATTTCTGCCAGTGAGGGGTATTGGGCAAACACGCTTTTCTCAAAGTCGTTGACCAACTCCTTCTGCCAATTCTCCATGCCATCTGACAGAATTTCGGGAATCGGCTTGGCTGATGGGGCAGGGGTGACTTGCGCATAGGCCGCCTTGGTGGGCACCGACACATCGGGCTTCACGAGCAGCATGTGCTTCCCTTTCAGGCACACATCGGTGGGCGTGAACTCATCTCCAATGCCAGTAGCCATCATGGGCTTGTTGTGAATGAAAAATGGGCAGTCGGCACCGATTTTTGACGCCATTTTTGCCAACAGTTCGTCGGCGCAGCCAAGTTTGAACAAGTCGTTGAGCATCTTCATACAGAACGAAGCATCGCTTGAACCGCCGCCCAGACCGGCACCATCGGGGATATGCTTCACCAGATAAATATCCACAGGTGGCAGACCGAACTCCTTTTCCATCATTCTATAGGCCTTCATCACCAAATTCTTTTCGGTGGGGCAGTCCACCACTCTGCCATAGCATGTGAGCGTGGATTCGGTACCCTCGGCTGGCACTATCTCCAGCGAATCGGTGAGCGGAATGGGGTAGAACACTGTTTCGATATTATGATAGCCATCGGGCCTACGGCTCACGATGTTGAGACCGAGATTGATTTTAGCGTTGGGGAAAGTTATCATTATAATAGTAGTGTATTTATTCTGTTAAAGCACCGGACCGAGCAGGCGTGATGAGGATTCGAGCGCGCGCTGGCTCAATGGGCGTTTCACCCATTCCTCAAGCGTCATTTCCACGCAACTTTGTTCAGAGTCGGCGAGGAAAATCGCCTTCATCTTGGTGCAGAACGATTTGCTGTAGATGAGCGCATTGCACTCGAAATTGTGTTCAAGGCTGCGGAAGTCGAAGTTGGTGGAACCTGTGGTCACAAATTCATCGTCGATAATCACGCACTTGGCATGAAGCATTCGCTCGGTGTAGAGCAGCACTTTGATGTCGGCTGCCAAGCACTCTTTCACATAGGAGAGCGACGAATATTTCAAAATCTTGCTGTCGGGATAAAGCGGTATCATAATCCGCACATCCACGCCTGAAAGCGCAGCCGCCTGAAGCGCCGACTTCATGCTCTCTTCGGGCAGGAAATAGGGCGTCTGGATATAGATGCACTTTTGCGCCTGCGAAATGGCGCGCAGCAGCACCATCGACATGGCGTTGAGTGGTTGAGTAGGGCCGCTAATCACGATTTGCATACCCACCGTCTCGGCTTTTGGCGCGAGAGTGGAGGTGCAAGGCTGGTCGAGCAACATTCGCTTCATGAAGTTCCAGTCGATGGCGAACGAGAATTGCAAGCCCTTCACGGCATCACCCACGATGCGCAAATGCGTGTCGCGCCACGCTTTATAGCCTTTTTCGCCAGTCACATAGCGGTCGGCAATGTTCATACCCCCGATGTAGCCCACTTCGCCATCAATCACCACCACTTTGCGGTGGTTGCGCCAGTTGAGCCTGTTGGCAAGTTGTGGGAAAGTCACCTTCAGGAACGGATAAGCCTCCACGCCCTCTTCGCGCAAATGTTTGAAAAACGACGAGGCGATGCTCCACGAGCCCACATGGTCGTAGATTACCCTCACTTTCACGCCCTCGTGGGCTTTTTGAATGAGGATTTCCGCCAGTTCCTTGCCTATGGTGTCGGCAGAGAAGATGTAGTATTGGAAATTGATGTATTTTTTTGCCGCGAGCAAGTCGGCTTTCAGTTGACTGAACTTTGCTTCGCCCTCGGTGAAGATGTCCACCTGGTTGGTTTTGAAGAAGTGTGGCTCGCCAAGGGAATTGACCAAGTTGATGATTTGTAGACTCGATTCAGAAAGACTGAAGTTGGAGGATTCGGGGGTGTTGAGCGAAGCCTGGCCACTGCGTTTCATGCGATTATTGCGCGAAATCATCATCACACTCTTCAAACTCCTGCCGAAGAACAGATACACAAGAATGCCCACCACCGGCAGCAACAGCAGCACGGTGACCCATGCCAGCGAGCGCACAGGGTTGCGGTTCTCCGACACCACCACTATAATGCACCCTATGGCGGTGATGATGTATAGCGCGGTGAACACGTAGAACACGGCATTTGCGTAAGGAAACAGTTCGGCTAAAAGCATTGGTTGTGCGAAATAAGGGTGGTTTGCTTAAACCCAAATCGGTCATTAGACCGTGTGGTGATTTTTTAGATTACTTCTTGTGTTCTTTCGGTTTTTATAATTTTATAAGATGCCTTTCGCTTGTTTTTAATTCGTGATAGCTCGCTATCACTCATTAAAAGACGAACAAAAATCACTCTTCTAAAATTCCGAAATACCACAAGCCCTAATCACCGATTTGGGTTAAAGATTTCATAAAAAATAAAAAGGCTATCACGTAACCTTTCCACTATGGGTTTCGGCATAATGATAGCTTGATGCTCTTGAGCGGTGAGGCGGCTGTGCACTACTTCACCACCACCTTGCGCGACCACTGATTGTTGTAGCGCACAATGTAGAAGCCCTTAGGCATTTCGATAGTCACATGGCTGTCGGCGTTCACTTTCACCGATTTGATCAGTTGGCCCGTAATGGCGTAGATGTTGAAAGTGGCATCGTTGCTGCCTGCTGCGAAATAGATAACTCCTACTCCGCCTTTGACAGAAGCTACATTTGCAACACTTTCAGCCACAGCAGGCACTGGCTCAGGGGCTGCCCAAGTGCCAGCCGCGCCACAAGCGACCATGATAAGCAATATTGCGAGTATCTTCTTCATATCAAAGACAAAAGTATAAAGAAAAATCAGAAAAAACAATTTTTCCGCACAATTTTTCTCAAAAATTTCCGTTAAGGGTGATTCTGTTTCAGAATGTGGTTGAACCCAAATCGGTCATTAGTCCGTGTAAGGATTTTACTGATTACTTCTTGCGGTCTTTCGGCTTTTATAAGATGCCTTTTGCTTGTTTTTAATTCGTAATAGCTCGCTATCACTCATTAAAAGACACTATGTTTGCCGGTGAATTCGGACGCCGGCCTTTGATGGTATAGGTTTTCTTAGCCATAAGGCTCTCCTAAAATAGTGAGGCGACCCCGAAAGGATCCGCCTCTTACACTATTTCAGTGTGAGCAGAATGCTTATTGCTGGCGAGTTGCTCCTCAGCAGTGAAAGAGAAATTCGTGACCTCATGCAAAAAAAACATTATCCCCGATAGCCCCACCAATAACATTTTTTCGTAACTTTGTACTTGATTTACAGAAGCTAAAGAGTTGGCTGACGGAATCAACATAACAAAAGGTGTTATTGAAATTTTATCTTCTAAAGTCAAACTTCGCAAATTTGAAATTCCACGAAGATAAGGTTGGCAATAGCACCTACATCGGTTGCTTATACCCTGCCGTAATTGGCTGCTTATATAGCAAAATCGGTGTGGGTCTATTGTTTTATCCGTGGAATAGGTAATGCGAATACTTGACTTTAGGATAGAACAAGATACAATCCTCACACCTTTTTCATGTCTAATCTTTAACCGTTTCGCCGAGGATTGAGAAACACAAGAATAGAAAATGCGAAAACTTGCACTTCTCTTTTTTATGTCGCTCATCTCTTTCATGGCATCTTCACAGATACATTATAAAATTGCTGAAAATATATCATTAGAGTCTATAATACCACTCCCAAAGTTTGATATTGATTCCATTGAATCATATTCCTATTACGCAAATGGAGGAAGATACTCTTTTATAAAAGACCATGAGGGGCGCATCTTTTTTTTCTGCAATTATTACCGAAATATGTCCGGCTATGTTTATTGAGGGCATATATCCCGATTATGAAAATGCCAAAGTACGGTATTTTATATTTGACGATACTGAAATATCAAAAGAAAACCGTAATCGGGTTTTCGTAGGAACGCTTCTCTCTCAATCCGAACAAAAAATAGTCCAAGATTATCTCAATTCATTTAGGAGTACAGGTGTTAATTCACCGCAAATGTACACACCCAATAGTTTTAAGCAGTGGAAAACATCACAATTTGATGATTAAACAACATGGTATGATTGTTACAACTAACTCTAAATTTCTAAAACATCTTACAACGGTTGCAATATCTGTTGGTGTGGCAATGGGTGCGATAATACCGTCTTTCGCAAGTGTGTTATTACTGGGTACTATAATTGGAGTTATTCTAAACCCCTCGCATGAACATAACTATTATGCGTGCGCTTGCGATGAAGCTCCATTATTGACCGATATACAAGCCGTCGCAGTTGGAATTACCGTTTTTCTGATATTGGCAATCGGGATATACTTTATCACTCGCAAACTCAGATTCTCAAAATGGGAACAAGTGATAGCGTTGATAATATTTACCCTAATCAATTATGGTGTTTTATCAACCGCAGTAGAAATACTGCATACCCAAGTAAGTGGATAATGGTACAAAAATCAGTAAAATTTCCCTTTATAGGATGTTTCTCAAAAAATGTACCGCTCAAAATAAATTACAATGAAAAAACTGATATACTTTACGTTACTTCTATTCACAGTAGCTTGTGGGTCAAAATCACAGCAGCACACACAAGCAGATGATTCTTTAGCGCAATACCGTGATACTCTTATCGGGAGATTTAACGGCATAGATATTGACACGCTTATATGTGAGCCGATTGATTCACTCTCTCCTATGACTGACGAATGGTTTGGTGGCAAGCATTTCCAATGGAGAGTTTACACCACAAACGGAACGGTCAAAGACCTTATCATTGGAAATACTGAAAGAATAGATTTTATAAAAGAGGGAGATTTAGACGGTAACGATACAGAGGAATGGGGATATGTTTCACAATACCCAACTTCACAATGGGAGAACTACCACTCATTTACTGCAATAAACAAAGAGTGGAAACCTCTTATAGACCCCACTCCTATATGGGAAAGCCATATAGATATAACGGGAGCAACAGAGGGAACGATTACTTATGATGATATAGCGAAACCTTCTCATAAAAAAGGTTATGGTTATGTCGATATTAAATTTAGCGATATTCGTAACAATGGAGAAGATTTCCTATTGATTGACACTGTATTCCAAGTGACATCCTACAAATAGCATCAAATATGGGTAAGATTCTGATAATTGGAGTAGGTAGCGCAGGGGTTAATACAGTTAAGCACATGAGAGAAGTAGGCATACCTAATGCCGAATACATTACAATGGGCGACTTTGAAGATAAAGTGTCTGTTATTCCACATTATAATCTTATAGAGATGAGTGGATTGGAGAGCCTACACAGTGGAGCGACAGCAGAGAATTGGAAAGAGTGTGCTGAACTTGCAAAAGACGGTATTTCAGAAATTACAGAATCATATATTAAAGAAAAATCGTAGAAGTACATTTTTCAAGGATTTTCTATTTTATAGGTTGATTCAGATAATGTACCGTCTATTGAGAATCGCATATCACAGCATAATCCTCAATCCATTTCACCGTCTTGAATGGCAGAATCTTAAACCCAAATCGGTCATTAGGCCGTGTAAGGATTTTACAGATTACTTCTTGCGGTCTTTCGGCTTTTATAAGATGCCTTTCGCTTGTTTTTAATTCGTAATAGCTCGCTATCACTCATTAAAAGACAATCAAAATTCATTTTTCTAAAATTCCGAAATACCACAAGCCCTAATGACCGATTTGGGTTGAAGTGAGTGGGTCACAAAAATGCGACCACCGTGATGAATCATAGCATAGGTGGCATGCCTTTGGTATGTTTTGGGAAGGAAGTTAGGAAATTAAGAAATTAAGGCGATAGCCTTTTTGCAGGGATAGAGAAAAAACTGTGCCGCAATGCGGATGATTGCGGCACAGAAGAAATATATATTACTAACTAAGCTTTCTTTTGGTCAGAGAGATTAGAGGGTGAGCAAGTTGATAGCCACGCCGTAGTAACCTCTGTTTGCTTGTGGGTTCCACATTGCAGTACCTGTGATAGGCATTTCGTGGTTGCCAACTTTCAGCTTGTAAGTTACGTTTAGGCGAACATCGTTGATACCACCTTCGTTGCCGTAGAAAGTTTCACGCTTTTTGCCTTCGTCGTTCATTGTTGGCTTGAAAGCGAAGTTGCCACCTACAGAAGGAGTAACTACGAACTTGTCGTCTTCATACACCTTGTAAGATGCCTGAACGAAAGTAGAGTAGCGTTGAGTGTCCATTGCTTGGCCATCAGCGTTGCCACGGTCCTTACCACCGATGATGGTTGACCAGTAGAGAGTCAGAGGCACTTTTTCACCAAAGTTGTATTGGAAGCTCAAATCAAAGAAGTGGCTTGTGGTGCGGCAGTTGTAGTTGAAAATCTTTGCTGCATCGCCTTCAGCATCTGTAAAGTTCCAAATGTCCCACAAAGCTACGGTGAAGCCACCGATGCTGTAAGAAGCGAAATAGTCGAATTCTTTGTATTTGTCCTTATTGATTTGCATACCGCCCCAGAAACCGATGTTGAAGTGGTTAGCCTTATCGCTAAAGGTGAATTGGCTTGTTACGTCAACGCCAGATGATACTTCCAAACCACGCCAGAGGTGTGAGGTTTCAAGACCTGCGTTGAAGTGGATTTGTGCGCTTGCACCCAATGCTGCGATACCGCAAATGAGTGATAAAAGAATTTTTTTCATAAAATAAATGTTAGGTTATGTGATTAATTAAATTAATGAATAACTAAAAATCAGATGCCATAGCAGCATTTGATTGCACCGTAGAAGAGAGCAGCGCAGATAGCACCTGCGATAGGAGCCACTACAGGAATCCAACTGTAACCCCAGTCGCTGCCACCTTTACCCTTGATAGGAAGGATAGCGTGAGCGATACGTGGAGAGAGGTCACGAGCAGCATTCATAGCGTAACCAGTAGTTGCACCGAGCGACATACCGAGAGCTGTGATAACCCAAGTGATTGTGAGAAGGTTTGCTGATGGTGTAATTACAGTTTCACCTTTTACAACTACCAAAGGAACGATAACGAGGATAGCGAGCATCAACATGAAAGTGGCAACAAACTCACCGAAGAAGTTGATTGGGGTGTTCTTGATTGCAGGAGCTGTACAGAACACGCCAAGCTTAGTGGCCTTGTCGTCAGTAGCATCGAAGTGGTCTTTGTAGAAAATGTAAACGCAGATAGCTCCGAGCAAACCGCCGAGCATTTGAGCTACAACGTAACCAGCCACACTGGCCCATGGGAACAAACCTGCTGTTGCAAGACCTATAGTCACAGCAGGGTTGATGTGACCACCTGAAGGACCAGCAATCATTGCACCCATCATCACAGCGAGACCCCAACCGAGAGTAATCACTACCCAGCCAGCACCCTGTGCTTTAGATTTGTTGAGAGAACATGCGCAGCATACGCCGTCGCCGAAGAGAACCAGAACGAATGTACCAATAAATTCGAGTATACAGTTGTGGAATAATGTAACGTCCATAATAAAAATGTTTAGGGATTTGTAATTAGTTATTAAGATAAATGGTGAAAAAACCCTTGTGGGCTGTTAAGCTTGCCCACAAGGAGTAGAGAGTTGATTTATTATTTTTTAGAGAGTGTACGGCTCATAGCATCTGCCCAACCCTTCTTTGCTTCTTCCACTTCTGCTGAAGCCTTAGGTTCGAAGGTGCGTTCCATTTGCCATTGCTTCTTCACTTCGTCGAGGTTTTTCCAGTAACCTACTGCCAAACCAGCGAGGTAAGCAGCACCGAGAGCGGTGGTTTCTGTAATCTTAGGACGAACTACGTTTACGCCAATCACGTCGGCTTGATATTGCATGAGCAAGTTGTTGCGAGATGCGCCACCATCAACTTTAAGTTCGGTGAGAGGAGCGCCAAGGTCTTTTGACATAGCCTTAGCGATGTCCATAGTCTGGAATGCGATACCGTCGAGAGCTGCGCGAGCGATGTGAGCAGCGGTAGTGCCACGAGTGATACCTACGATGGTGCCACGAGCGTAAGCGTCCCAGTAAGGAGCAGCCAAACCAGTGAGTGCAGGCACGAAGTAAACGCCTTCGCTGCTTGGCACTTGAGAAGCCAATTCTTCAACTTCGCTTGAACTCTTGATGATGCCAAGACCGTCGCGGAGCCATTGAACCACTGAACCACCTACATAGATAGAGCCTTCGAGAGCGTAGTTCACAGTGTCGCCAATCTTCCAAGCGATAGTGGTGAGAAGGTTGTTTTTCGACATTACAGGCTTGTCGCCAGTGTTGAGCATTACGAAGCAGCCAGTGCCGTAAGTGTTCTTGATAGCGCCTGGTTCGGTACACATTTGACCGAAGAGAGCAGCCTGTTGGTCGCCAGCGATACCGCTGATGGGCACTTCGTGGGCGAAGATAGTGGTCTTGGTGTGACCATAAACCTCTGAGCTTGACTTCACTTCAGGAAGCATGCTTGCTGGAATGTCGAGCAAATCGAGAAGTTCTTCGTCCCACTTCAAGTCGTTGATGTTGAAGAGCATGGTGCGAGATGCGTTGGTCACGTCGGTTACGTGAACATCGCCCTTTGTGAGCTGCCATACCAACCAAGAGTCAACGTTACCGAAGCGGAGCTTGCCTTGAGCAGCGAGTTCGCGAGCGCCTTCCACGTTGTCGAGAATCCATTTGATTTTTGTGCCGCTGAAGTAAGCGTCGATAATCAAACCAGTTTTTTCACGAATCTTGTCAACGAGACCTTTAGCCTTGAGTGTGTCGCAGTATTCTGCGGTACGGCGGTCTTGCCAAACGATTGCGTTGTAGATAGGTTCACCTGTGTCGATGTTCCACACGATAGTGGTTTCACGTTGGTTAGTGATACCAATACCTGCGATGTTCTTGCCGTTGATGTCGATTTGGGTGATAGCTTCTGCGATTACAGCTGCTTGTGAACTCCAAATTTCATGAGGGTTGTGTTCTACCCATCCTGGTTGAGGGAAAATTTGGGTGAATTCTTTTTGGGCTACTGAACAAATCTTGCCATCGTGGTCGAATACGATAGCTCTTGAACTGGTTGTACCTTGGTCAAGTGCGAGAATGTACTGTTCCATAAATAGTTTTTTAAGGGGTTGTAAATAAATATTAGTTTTAAAAAATTAATTAACCGTTTTATAATAGTTAAGTAAAGTTTTTTTCATATCAATTAGAAAACACTGAATATTGGTCATTAGCTATTGAGGTTTAATAGCAAAAAGATAGCATAAGGCTGTCTTTAACTAATACTTAGCTTTCTCACTCGCAAATTTATGAAAAGTTGTAGAAGTACAAACTATTCACAGTGTTAAAAAATGTTATTTATCTTTCTTTTTTAATTTTTCGTCTTTCGGAAAGGTGCGAAAACTGAGTTTAATGCTTTTGTTTTGAAAGATTTGCAAAGCCGAAACAAAAGCAATCCTTTCGCGAAAAAATCTTCTTCTTGCATCCTGTGGAGGCATCAGAGATACCAAATCGCATCATAACGTAGGGACATGCCTCGGCATGTGTGCCCAATGCGTTGACACATTGCTGTATGCATCGAAACATGCCGAAGGCATGACCCTACGTTATGGTGTTGCCATTTTTGGTGTCTATGAGCGTGGCTTGGAGAAAAGAGGCGCACCTCCGTGTGTGGGGGTGCGCCTCGGTATGGGGGTGATGTGTCGCTTATTTTTGATATATTTTGTGCTGTGCTGCGAGCAGGGTGTTCTTCATCAGTGAGCAGATGGTCATTGGACCTACGCCGCCCGGAACTGGGGTGATGAAGCTGCAAAGTGGAGCCACTTCGTCGAAATCAACATCGCCGTAGAGTTTGAATCCGCTCTTGGTTTGGGTGGATGGCAGGCGAGTGGTGCCCACATCAATCACCACGGCACCCTTTTTCACCATGTCGGCCTTCACGAAATGAGGTTGACCGATAGCGGCGATAAGAATGTCGGCACGGCGGCATTGGCGTGGCAGGTCTTCAGTGGCGCTGTGGCACACGGTCACGGTGCAGTTGCCCGGATTGTCTTTCTGGAGCAGCATTTGTGCCACTGGTTTGCCCACGATGTTGCTTCTGCCCAGCACCACGCAGTGCTTGCCGCTGGTTTCGATGCCGTAGCGTTCGAGCAGTGCCAAAATGCCTTGTGGAGTGGCGGAGCGGAAGCAAGGCAATCCGATTGACATGCGGCCCACATTAATGGGGTGGAAACCGTCAACGTCTTTCTTGTAGTCGATGGCCTCAATCACTTTTTGCTCGTCGATGTGGCGTGGCAGAGGGAGTTGCACGATGAAGCCGTCCACATCATCGTTGTGGTTAAGCTTGTCGATGGCTTGGAGCAGTTCGTCTTCTGTAATGTCGTCTTCAAAACGAATGAGTGTGGATTTGAATCCACATTCGTCGCAAGCCTTCACTTTGTTGGCTACATAGGTTTCGCTACCTCCATCGTGGCCCACAAGAATGGCAGCCAGATGAGGTTGCTTTTCGCCAGCAGCCATCATTCGCTTTACTTCTTTGGCAATTTCTTGCTTGATTTCCATTGCCGTTTCTTTACCGTCGATAATTACCATAAAAAATTCCCCTGGTTGGTTAAGAGATTAATATTAATGTATATGGTGAGAGGTTAGAAATTGGATGTCGGCTATGGGGCTTGAGGCGAGCGCTGTGTCGCCGTAACTCCCTCCGCGTCGTGGGTTCTTAACTTCTTACCGTCGTGATTACAAAAAGTTATGTATTCTTATATAGAACTGAAGGGCGTCTCGTGTTGGGAAGCGAGAAGCCCTTCATGTCAGTTCGTTGTATTATTTGCGGCGCATGCCCTTGAGCATTTGCATCGGATTTTTAGTGGCTACGGAGTGCATCATCTTGCGAGTGGCGTCGAATTGCTTCAGCAGACGGTTCACTTCCTCAATCTTGGTGCCAGATCCCAAAGCGAGGCGCTTGCGACGGTGGCCGCTGTCGCGACCGGTGAGCAGCACTTCGGGGTGCTCGCGCTCGTATGGTGTCATTGAGTCGATAATTGCCTCGATACTCTTAAACGCATCGTCTTTGATGTCAACGTCTTTCAGTGCCTTGCCCACGCCTGGAATCATGGAAGCGAGGTCTTTCAGATTACCCATCTTCTTGATGCTGGCGATTTGGTTCTTGAAGTCGTTGAAGTTGAATGTGTTTTTGCGCAGCTTGGCTTCGAGTTTCTTTGCCTCGTTTTCGTCGTATTGCTGTTGCATACGGTCAACGAAACTCACGATATCACCCATGCCCAAGATACGGTCGGCCATACCGGCAGGGCGGAATGGGTCGAGCGTGTTCTTGTCCACGCCTTCACCGGTGCTCACGAATTTGATAGGCTTGTCAACCACCGCACGGATAGAGAGGGCTGCACCACCACGGGTATCACCATCGAGTTTGGTGAGCACCACGCCGTCGAAGTTGATGCGGTCGTTAAATGCCTTGGCGGTGTTCACCGCATCTTGACCGGTCATTGAATCGACCACGAAGAGCGTTTCGGTAGGATTGATAGCCTTCTTGATAGCCTCAATTTCAGCCATCATCTGCTCATCTACGGCGAGACGACCAGCGGTATCGACAATCACCACATCGTTGCCATTCGCCTTGGCGTGTTGAATACCGTGGAGAGCGATGCTTACAGGATCTTTGCTCTCAGGCTCGCTATACACAGGCACATTCACCTTTTCGCCATTCACCTTCAACTGCTCGATAGCGGCAGGGCGGTAAACGTCGCACGCCACAAGCAGAGGCTTTTTGTTTTTTTCCTGCTTGAGCTTGTTGGCGAGTTTGGAAGCGAAAGTGGTCTTACCCGAACCTTGCAGACCCGACATCAGCACCACTGCTGGCTTGCCGTCGAGGTTGAATGGTGCTTCTTCGCCACCCATGAGCTTCACCAACTCTTCGTGAACGATTTTCACCATCAGTTCGTTTGGCTTCAATGCGTTGATCACATTTCGGCCGAGGGCTTCGTTCTTCACACGGTTGGTGAAGTCTTTAGCCACCTTATAGTTTACGTCGGCATCAACAAGTGCGCGACGCACTTCTTTCATTGTCTCGGCAACATTGATTTCCGAAATCTTGCCTTGACCTCTCAGAACCTTAAACGATCTTTCGAGTTTCTCGGATAAATTTTCAAACATATATAATAATGAGTCTTTTGTTTCAAATTACTGAACCAAGTGCAAAATTACTACCATTTCACCACTCCACCAAATAAAACTTCAATAACCCCCTTTTGCTTCCCCAAAAAGAGCATTTCCTTTGGCAACAAAAAATATACCGACAGTCTATTCTTTGAAAAAATGATTGTAGTAAAAAAGTTGATGTACATCTTCGAGTTCATTCACACTGTTTCCGGCGAAATCCTTGCAGATTCCGAGAATTTTATCTAAATTCGCTATGAAGTTGCGCATGATTGGTAGTGGTAATTGAAATATGATTTCTAATTTATTAAAAATCCGCATATTGTGCCACTTTTTCATTCATGTTTATCAACTTAAATTAATTCTGCCAACGGGTATATTGTTATGAAGAAGAAAACTATTTTGATAATTTCTTTGGTTTCTGTGTTGGTGCTTGCAGCAGCAGGCGTATGGTGTTTGTATCTTGATAGCAAAGCGTCGATGCCCAATTTCGTGGAAAAGCGAATGGCTGGGAAAAATGTGAATAGGCATAAAGAGGGGAAATACTATGTGGAAGAACACTACACCAACAAAATCAGTGATGGAAAAAATCGTATCCAGGCTATCGTGCTGCATCACACTGCCAGCCGTGTGAATACGCGGCAAACTGTGAAGCAGATGCTCTACGGTAAGAAAGAGGCCAGTTGTCATGTGTTGATCGATTACGACGGTACACGCTTCCTAATTGCTCGCCCTGAGCAGATTTCTTGGCATGCAGGACAGTCGTATCTCAATGGCAGAAACAATGTGAATTCGTTCTCTATAGGTGTTGAATTTCAGGGAAATACTATTGATAAACCGTTGACCGACAAGCAAATCGACAGTGCTATCGACTATCTGCTGCCTTTGATAAAAAAATACAACATTCCAATCAGTAACATTGTCACCCACGAGCAAGTGCGCACTGCTTGGCTGAAGCGAAATCCCGAAAGCGCGAAGAGTGTGCCCGAAAAGCCCGACATCACAACCAAAGAACACCAGCGCTTTCTGACCGTTCTCAAGAAGCGCTTGAAAAAATAAGTGACCGAAAAGGTAAAAATTTTTCCATTATTCCTTTATTGCCTTTGGCAATGATATACAAGTTTTCCCTGTGAATTGATGCTAAAAAAAAGGCAATGATATACAAGTTGTCCCTGTGATTATTTAGTAATGATTGAAAAAAAATCCCGTAGGGATTTGATGTGCGTAGGCAGGTATGCAGCGAAGGTTATGCGAAATGAGCGAAGCGAAATGGAGCATAACCGAAGCGAAATGCCTGCAAATATCGCATAACAAATATGCATCCCAGCGGGATGCGATTTCACCATCAATGGGCGATTTGATGTTGTCGCATTCCGCTGGAATGCATAATACCTACATATCTATTGCAGGCATTTCGAAAAGATTCCATTTCGCTTTGCTCCATTACATCTTTTCTACATACCTGCCTACACACATCAAATTCCTAATGGAATTTCATCGCATCATCTTCGGGACAACATGTATATCATTTCCAAAAAAAATCCGTATTGCAATCAAATGTTACGGATTTTTTATTTCTATGCTCTTAATAATACTCTTCTTGTTGTATCATAAATAAAAGAATGTAATTTCCCGGCGCTTGTGCTGAGATGTATACCTCTTTGTGTGAATGTCTAAATCGCTCAGGAGTCATTGGTGCATATATACTTATCTAAATCCTCTAGTCGGATTGCATTATTTTTTCTCATGAAATCTTCAATAGAGTCAACGACAATAACACCTTCCATATTTGTCTGTGTACATTCCTTGATTGCTCCACTTTGTATTTCGTTAATTATGTCTTGAATGTTCTTTTCCATAATTCAAATTTCTTGTTATTATAAATAGTATATCTTCTACAAATATACACCTTTTTTCTAATTGCCAGATATTCATCAACAGAGAAATTTCAAATTTGATGTGAGAAATAGTAACCCCATTTTACTGAAAGCACTGAAAGATTTGAAATTAAGAAATGCGAAATTTACTGGGAATGATTTGGTTGTCACAAAAAAATACTCTATATTTGTGACATAATTTGTAATTTTATCATGAAATAATGACAATGGCATGTATAAACGTAAACTAAAAATTGAACAAGAAAATGGTGATAGTTATTTCCTTTGGGGAGCTCGTCAAACAGGAAAAACTACTTGGCTCACAACAGAATATCCGAATTGTAGATACTATGATTTGTTGAGGCCGACGGAGTTTGAACGATTGTTGCGTAATCCAGAACTTCTTTCTCAAGAGCTTGATGGGTTTGGGGAAGGCGATATCGTTGTGATTGATGAAATACAAAAACTTCCTTTGTTGTTAGACGAAGTGCACTATCTGATTCAAAGAAAGGGCATTCAATTTGTGCTCAGTGGCTCAAGTGCTCGCAAGTTGAAGCGTGTGGGCACCAACTTGCTTGGCGGACGTGCTTCGCTTGAGCAAATGTTTCCGTTAGTGAGTGCGGAGATACCAGATTTTGATATTATGCGTGCTGTCAATAATGGTATGATACCACGTCATTACGCAGTTTCAAATCCCACACAGAGGCTTAGGGGGTATATTGGCGTGTATCTTAATGAGGAAATTCGTGAAGAAGCTTTGGCGAGAAACCTTTCAACATTCGCTCGCTTTTTAGAGGTTGCTGCTCAATGTGATGGGGAAGTTTTGGTGTATAAGAATGTGGCTCAAGATTGTGGAATTGACCACCGCACCGTGAAAGAGTATTTCGCCATACTTCAAGACACACTTGTGGGCTATTTAATCCCTGGTTTTACATCATCAAAGAAGCGTAGAGCCATTGCCGCGCCAAAGTTTTATTTTTTTGATGTGGGTATCACCAACTATTTGCTTCGCAGGTCAAATATGGCACTGGGTACAGATGCATTCGGGCACGCATTCGAACACTTTATAATTCAAGAGTTGATAGCCTATATTGGATATAATCATTTGTGTGATCAGTTGTCATATTGGCGCACGGCTACGGGTTATGAGGTCGATGCAGTTGTTGGTGACGGACGTGTGGCGATTGAAATAAAGGCTGTAGAAGAAGCTAAGTCGCGTCACACTAAGGGTTTGAAGGCGTTTAGTGAGGATTATCCTGAAGCGAAGTTGTATATGGTGACATTCGATAAGTATAGACGGACTCTTAATGGGGTTTCTGTTGTTCCTGCTATGGAATTTCTCACATCACTTTGGAAAGGGGAAGTGATATAAGCAAGCTCTAATTAGTGGCAGGATTGGAGTATTAAAGTTTTTCATTATCTTTGTGGTGATGAAGAAATTTGATGTGCATAACGATACTGAAAGTAAGTTTAGGGTGCTGATGGTGTGTTTGGGCAACATTTGCCGGTCGCCGTCGGCACATCATGTGATGGAACACCTGATTGAGCAGCGTGGGTTGAGCCACCTGATAGAGGTGGACTCGGCTGGCACCTACGGCGGCCATGCCGGCGATTTGCCCGACCCACGAATGCGCAGGGCGGCACGCAAGCGTGGCTACGACCTCACGCACCGTGCACGCAGGGTGACGGGCAGCGATTTCGATAATTTCGACCTGATAGTGGGTATGGACGCTGGCAATGTGAGCGACCTCCGCATGATGGCTGCCACGCCCGACGAGGTGGCAAAAATCGATATGATGGGGCGATACATTCGCCGTTTTCCGCACTACGATTATGTGCCCGACCCCTATTACGAGGGCGCAGAAGGCTTTGAACTGGTGCTCGACTTGCTCGAAGATGCTTGCGACAATCTTCTCGACCATATTGTGGAGAGGATAGAGGGTTAGCGGTTAGGGGACAGCGACTCGGAGTGCTCGGAGTGCTCGGAGTACTCCGATAGAAGGTGACAAAACCACCGATTAAACCCATTTCATTTAAATCCGATTCATTCCTTTTTTTAAAATATATAAGGCTATTGACCATTGACATATAAAAAACAATTATTTTGATATGAAAAAGATGCTTTCGATTGTGGCTTCCACTGCGGTGGCTTTGACCGCATTGGCACAGCAAACCCCTATCGCCGTGCGATGGGAAATGGGGCGTAATGGCGCTGAAAAGGGCTATTACAGTTCGCGTTTTGTGATTAAGAATGTGAGCCAATCACCACTTGAAAAGAATTGGCAATTCTATTTCAACCAGTTTTCGCGTCGTCTGAAACTTGGCGACCAGTTGCCTGTTGACATTAAGGAGGTGAGCACCACCTACTATCAGGTTACGCCCAACGACCGCTACCACACGCTCGCTCCGGGCGATTCGATGGTGGTGGATATGCTGATGCGTGGCACGATGGTGAATATCTGTTATGTGCCTATGGGTGGGCATGTGGTGATGAATGGCGACACCAAAAAGCCTATTGGCGTGAAAATTGCCATCGCTCCGCTCGACAATCCCGAACAATTCCAAAACCGCCCCAACGACTATCCCGACGGTAACAGAATGTACGCCTTTAACCAAACGCTGCAAGATGCGCAAGCTCCTGCCCACTGCTACGAAATCTTCCCCACGCCAAAAAGCGTGACGCTCACTGGCGGACACACCTCTATTGGCAATGTGGTGGCTGTGAAGGGCGGAAAGTTTGGCGATGCGCGCCGCTTAATGCTCGATGAACTGAAAAAACGTGGTGTGTATGCCACCGGCAACACATCCACCACCATCACGCTGAAAGCCGACAAGAAGCTTTCGGGCGAGGCTTACGAAATGGTGGTAGCCGACGGCAAGGTGCTGATTGCCGCTGGCTCGGAGCAAGGCTGTATGAATGGTGTGAAAACCTTGATTTCCGCCCTCGACCACAGCAAGGCAAACCGCTTGGAAAATGCTGTGGTGAAGGATAGCCCCGACTTCGGTTATCGTGGTTTCATGCTCGATGTGTCGAGAAATTTCACCACTTTCGAGAATATGAAGCGAGTGATTGATTTGCTTGCTTACTATAAGTTGAATGTGCTTCACTTCCACTTCTGCGACGATGAGGCTTGGCGTGTGGAAATCCCCGGACTGCCAGAGTTGACCGAAGTGGCATCGCGCCGTGGCTGCACCTTTGACGAAAACGAATACATTGCCCCAATTTTCGACGGCAATGGCAATCCCGACGACCTTAGCCAAAGTTCCAACGGCTACTACACTCGCCAGCAGATGATTGAACTGCTGAAATATGCGAAGTCGAAAGGTGTGAAGGTGATTCCTGAAATTGAAACCCCTGCCCATGCCCGTGCCGCACTCGTGGCAATGAAGGCTCGCTACAATAAGTATGCCGCTACCGATATGGCAATGGCGGAGCAATACAAGATGTGGGACGACAACGACAAGAGCGTTTACACCTCAGCACAGTCGTATCACGACAATGTGCTCAACGTGGCGCACGAGGGCGTTTTCAACTTTGTATATAAGGTGGTTGACGAACTTGAGAAGATGTGGAAAGATGCAGGTCTGAAACTCGACATCGTGCATCTTGGTGGCGATGAAGTGCCAAAAGGCTCTTGGGACGCTTCGCCCGACATTCAAGCCCTGATGAAGGCGAAAGGTTTGAAAGATGCCCACGAAGTGAGTGAATATTTCATTAGCCGTGTGACCGAGCACCTCGCCAAAAAAGGCATCAAGGCTGGCGGTTGGCAGGAAGTGGGACTCGACCACCCCGACAGCCACAATGCCACCGTGGCACCACGCTTTGCGATGGTGAACGCATGGAGCACAGTGGGCAGCCGTGCCAACATTCCTTACTGCTTGGCAAATGCGGGCTATCCCACCATTCTCTCGAATGTGACCAACTTCTATGTGGATATGGCTTACACTTGGCATCAGTACGACAAGGGATTGCACTGGGGCGGTTATTGCGATGAATACGCTTCTTGGTTTGCACAGCCCTACGATGTGTATCGCTCAGAAAGATACGATTACAATGGCGTTGCTCTCGACGTGCTGAAATCAGCCGAAGGCAAAACTCCACTTCAAAAGCCCGAAAACATTATCGGTGTGCAAGGTCAACTTTGGTCAGAAACCATTCGCGATTTCGACCAAGTGCAATACTATATGCTTCCTAAAATCTTTGGTTTGGCACTTCGTGGCTGGGACGCAAAACCCGAATGGGACGACGCAAAGCCCGAAACCTTCGTTGCCGCCAGAGCCAATTATAATGCAAAGGTGGGCAAGGAATTAGGCGTGTTGAATATGCTGGGCTTCAACTTCCGCATCGGTATGCCTGGCGCAAAGGTTGAGGACGGAAAATTGCTCGTCAACACCCAATATCCGGGCGAAAAGGTGTGCTACACCCTCGACGGCTCAGAACCAACGGCAAGTTCGCCAGTCTGGACAGCCCCAGTAGCGGTGCCCGACTCCGCCAAACTGATTAAGGTGAAGGCATTCTACTTAGGCAAGGAGAGCCTCTCCACCTACCTCTGGAGATAGCACCACGCACATAACGAATCAAAAGATTGCACGAATTTTGCGACCATCCCGTTCGCCCCATTCGTGCAATCTTCGTTTTTTTTAGTTGGAAAAAATAGGCGAAAATCAAAATAAATTGTTAATTTTACAAGATTTTTATACAATATAGTATCGCTTAAAATGAAGAAACTCACAGTAGTGGTTCCATGCTATAATGTGGAAGATTATCTTTGCAGATGTCTTGACTCGCTCGTGCATCAGGATATTCCAGAATCAGATTACGAAGTGATTGCCGTGGACGATGGCTCTACCGACTCCACTGGCGAGATATGCGACCGCTATGCCGCAGAGTATCCACAAGTGAAGGTGATGCATCAAACCAATGCAGGCGTTTCGGTGGCACGAAACAATGGCATGAGCATCGCACAGGGCCAATATTTGTTTTTCGTTGATGGCGATGATTTTGTGGCAGAAAACTGCTTCAAAGTGCTTTTGCACATTGCCGAGACGAATGCCCTCGATGTGGTGATGTTTGATTTCAAGGCTGTGAATCCCGACACACCTGTGCCCACAACGCAGAGCAGTGAAGTGCAAGATGTGAAAGTGATTACAGGCAAAGAGTTTCTTACCAACAACTGTTTGCACGGTGCTGTGTGGCTTTACTTTGTGAAGCGTGAACTTGTGGAGCGCGAGCGAATGCAATTTCCTGTGGGTCGCATGAGCGACGATAATGTGTTTTCGCTCAGAGCTATACTTGCCGCGCACCGAATGGTGAAACTCAGTAAAGTGTGCTATTACTATGTGCAACGCCCCGGCAGCATTATTCACGAAAAGAGCATCGAGCATAAGTTGAAATATATGGGCGACATTATCTATTGCAGCAAGCAGTTTGGCGAGGTGATAGAGAAGTATCGTGGCGAACTCAGTGAACCCACATATTCACGTTTGATAGGTAGGCGCAACAGTTTCCTTTATGTCGCCATTGTGGGAGCGTTAAGGGGAGGAGTGATTAGCGAGGTTTGCATGCAGCTCAAGAATGAAGGGCTGTTGCCATTGGGCGAACTTGATAAAAGAGATTTTACCGACTCAAGGTGGACTGCCATTCGGCTATTGTCGCACTGTCCGATGATGCTTTGCGGCGTAGGAAAACTGATGTCGTGGTTGAGATAAGAAATGAAAGCAGATGAATGATATGAAACTTCTTTCGGTGGTGGTGCCTTGCTACAATGTGGCAGGTTATCTTTCCAGATGCCTATCTTCGCTCGTGCATCAGGATATTGACGGATCGGCGTATGAGGTGATTGCTGTGGACGACGGTTCGACCGACTCCACAGGAGAAATATGCGACCGCTATGCCAAAGATTATCCGCAAGTGAAGGTGGTGCATCAAGCCAATAGGGGAGTGGGCGCTGCGAGAAATGCTGGACTCGACCTTGCGCGAGGCAAATATCTGCTGTTCGTTGATGGCGACGATTTTATGGTGGAGAACTGCTTCAAAGAACTGCTCGACACGGCAGAGGCAAACCTGCTTGATGTGCTGGCGTATCATTCTGTAGATGTGTATGACGGAAGCCCCATTCCGTTGGTTTCGGAAGCACCAAGGCAAGATATTAAAGTTCAGACAGGTGCTGAATATCTGTCGGAAAATTTTATGCAAGGTCCTGTGTGGTGGTTCGTCACCAAGCGAGAAATCATTGTGAAAGAAAGGTTGAGATTCCCAATGGGGCACATGCTTGAGGATTCGCCATTCACTCCAGGGGTGATACTTTCTGCCCAGAGAATGGCAAATATTGGCAAGGTGTGCTATTACTATGTGCAGCGCCCCAGCAGCATCATGCACAGCCGGGACCGTGAGCATCTGTTGACGCTGCTCGACGACTACATTTTCGCCTACAAATCGGTAGATGAGGTGATAGCAAAGCATCGGCACAAAATGGACGAGTCGGCATATACTCGCTTGGCGTCGCGTCGCGACAGTTTCTTGTATTTCGGCATATTCCGAGCGTTGAAATCAGGTGTGGCAAAAGAATTTTACCAGCACTTGAAAAACGATGGTTTGTTGCCACTTCGCCAACTTGATAAAAGAGAGTTCGCCAGCAAAAAGTGGAATATTCTACGCCTACTATTCAACTGCCCGGCTTTGACCTGCGGTATAGGCAAAATATATGGTTTTATAAGATGAAAAAAGTGAAAGATATAGCGATTTTTGGTGCAGGAGGTTTTGGCCGCGAAGTGGCTTGCCTCTTGAGAAAAATCAACGCTGTGGAGCCTACATGGAATTTTATCGGCTTTTACGACGATGGACTTGAAAAAGGTTCGCGCGTGGACTACGGCGAAATACTTGGCGGCATCGCCGATTTGAATGTCGTGGACCGCCCCCTCAGCGTGGTGGTGGCGTTGGGCAATCCCAAAACGCTCCAAACTGTGGTGGGAAAAATCACCAACGATAATATTGATTTTCCAAATATCATTTCGCCCGATGTGGTGTTGCTCGATTCCGACAATTTCAGAATGGGAAAAGGCAATGTGGTGTCGATGGGCAATTTGTTCTCGTGCAATGTGAGCATGGGCGATTTCAACACCTTCGTGCTTTATAGCACAGTGGGGCACGACTGCACATTCGGCAACTTTAATTGCCTGATGCCAGGCACAAGAATTTCGGGAAATGTGACCGTAGGCGATGTCAATTTGTTTGGTTCAAATTCCGTTGTGATTCAAGGGAAAACCATTGGGGATAATGCCACTGTGGCGGCAGGCTCGGTGGTGATGACAAATCTGAAAGATGGACACACCTATATGGGCTGTCCTGCCAAAAAGGTATTTTAAGATGAAGTGGTTTGTGTTCAGAAATAATACGGTAGAGCCTTTTTTTGATGGCAAGACGGTGGCATTTTCGGGTTATGATGATGTGAGTGTGGTGCCGACTGATGCTGAGGGTTTTATTTGGTTCTACCAAGTGCCAGTGAAGTTTAGTAGCAGCGTATTGGCGCAGGAAATCCGATCTATTACCGAAAAACTCCAACTGGTGGTTGGTGAAATCGGTGCTAAGCCATTGGTGGTATTCACAATGGAAAATCTGGTGGATTTGAAGCTCGTGACCAGTGATATGGCGGTGCTGGAGGCTATCGACAATTTCAACGCCACCGCCCGCGGTTTGGCGCAAGCTCATAGCCATGTGAAAGTGGTGGATTTCGGGGAGTTTACCAAGCAATACACCAGCCAGCAGCTCGTCGACTGGAAGTATTATTTCATATCGCAATCGCTGCTCAATCCTAAAATTGCCAAAGACTTCAAAGCGTGGTGGCAGCGCATAGAGGAGGAATTGTCGCTATGTCGCAAAAAGTGCCTTGTTCTTGACCTCGACAACACCATTTGGGGTGGTATTCTTGGCGAAGACGGTGCAGAAGGTGTCAAAATAGGTGGCGACTATCCCGGCAATGCCTTTCTGTATTGGCAACGGGGCTTGGTGGAACTGAGCAAATGCGGCGTGATACTTGCCTTGTGCAGCAAAAACAATGAGGCTGATGTGCAGGAGTTGTGGGATGCCAATCCGTTTATGGCAATCAAGCGTGAGCATATCAGCGCGCATCGCATCAACTGGCAGAGCAAAGACCGAAATATCAGGGAATTGGCTGAAGAATTGAACATTGGGCTCGACAGCATAGTGTTTGTTGACGACAGCCCCACCGAGCGTGAACTGGTGAAGCAAATGCTGCCGATGGTGGCTGTGCCTGATTTTCCTGCCAAGCCGTATGAACTGGTGGACTTTTTCCAAAGCCTTGTGAGAGACTACTTCCGCATCTACAAACTCACCCACGACGATGCCGACAAGGTAAACCAATATAAGGCAAACGCCCAGCGCGATGCCGAGCAAAAGCGCTTTGCGCAATACGACCACTATTTGCGAAGCCTCGACATAGAAATCCGTGTGGAAGAAGCCAACGATTTCAATTTTGCACGCATCGCCCAACTCACGCAGAAAACCAACCAATTCAACCTTACCACGCACCGCTACACCGAGGCTCGTTTGCGAGAAATGCAAGCCGCCGGCAGCCAGATATGGTGCATGAGTGTGAGCGACCGCTTCGGCAGTTACGGCATATCGGGCGTGATGATAGTGAACCCGATTGATGCCACTGTGGCAGAGGTGGATACGCTGCTGCTGAGTTGCCGTGTGCTGGGCAAGGGCATAGAGCACGCATTTGTGTGCCACATGCTTCAAATGCTGGCGAAGAAGGGCTGCCAATCGCTCACGGCATCATATCTGCCGACGCCGAAAAACGCTCAAGTGAAAGATTTTTGGCAAGCAGTGGGCGGCGTGGTGGCATCGCATACAGCCACAGCCACCACTTACCGAATAGATTTAAATCAAGAATTTCATATAAAAAACCACTATAGATTCGTATAAAAAGATGGAAAATAAAATACTCTCAATCATGAAAGATGTGTTTGATGTCAGCGACCTCGATAACACCTGCACGCAAGAAACCTGCGAAAATTGGGATTCGCTGCATCATCTGATGCTCATTTCCGAACTTGAAGATGCTTTCGGCGTGGAATTTGACCCCGAAGAAATGGCAGAAATGAAAACCTTCGCCCAAGTGAAATCCACCCTCGAGAGCAAAATGTAAGAGAAGCATAGGGAATGTTTGTGTCCATTTTGTGGATGGTGGGGGGTGGCAAAATGATATGGGGAATGTGAAAAAGTGCGAAATAGGTTAACGAGGTGAAAAATAATGTGTAGCAAAAAGTGATTAAAACATAATATTTCGTACATTTGTAGTATTAAAAAACATTATACTACATTATGGCTAAGATTCACGGAGCTGTGGTTGTGAACACCGAGCGATGCAAGGGCTGCAACCTTTGTGTGGTGGCATGTAATTTCGGTGTGCTCGACCTCCAGAAAAAAGAAGTAAATAATCGCGGTTATCATTTCGCCTATATGTCGGCACCTGAAAAGTGTGTTGGCTGTCAGAGTTGTGCTTTGGTGTGCCCTGATGCGTGCATAGAGGTGTATCGCGTAGTGGAAAAGTAACAAAAAACATATCTACATATTATGAACGAAGAAGTGAAATTGATGAAGGGTAATGATGCCTTGGCTATGGCGGCTATCCGATATGGCGCCGATGGCTATTTTGGCTATCCTATTACTCCGCAGTCGGAAGTGCTGGAGTGCTTAGAGGCAGAAATGCCATGGGAGACCACAGGCATGGTGGTGCTTCAAGCCGAAAGCGAGGTGGCTGCAATCAATATGGTATATGCTGGCGCATCGTGCGGCAAGGCGGTGATGACTTCCACCTCAAGCCCCGGCTTCAGCTTGATGCAAGAGGGTGTGTCGTATATCGCGGCAAGTGAAGTGCCAGCCTTGCTGGTGAATGTGATGCGTGGCGGTCCGGGCTTGGGCACTATCCACCCATCGCAAGCCGACTATTTCCAAGCCACGAAAGGCGGTGGCCATGGCGACTATCACATGATAGTGCTTGCTCCAAGCAGCGTGCAGGAAATGGCTGACTTCGTTGGTTTGGGTTGGGACTTGGCGTTTAAGTATCGCTGCGTGTCGATTATCCTTGCCGACGGTCTGATTGGTCAGATGATGGAGAAGGTGGTACTGCCACCTCAGCGCCCACGTCGCACCGAAGACGAAATTCGCCAACTCTGCCCTTGGGCGGTGAACGGCCGTAAGGGTATGCGCCCCAAAAACATTATCACATCGCTCGAACTCGACGACGACAAGATGGAGGAAATCAACCATCGCCTGCAAGCCACATACCGAGAAATTGAAAAGAACGAAACTCGCTGCGAACTGGTCAACACCGACGATTGCGACTATCTGATGGTGGCATTCGGCAGTCAGGCGCGTATCGCTATGAAGACAATGGAGATTGCACGCGCCAACGGCATCAAGGTGGGCTTGGCTCGTCCAATCACCCTGTGGCCTTTCCCTGTGGAGCAAATCAAGAAGGCGGCAGCCAATGCCAAAGCCCTGCTCGTGGTGGAACTCGACGCCGGTCAGATGATTGAGGACGTGAAACTCGCTATCGAATGTAGCAAACCAGTAGAGCATTATGGCCGTCTGGGTGGCAATGTGCCCACTCCAGATGAGGTGTTTGAGGTTTTGAAGGAGAAATTCATCAATAAGAAGTAATGGCTATGGAACTGAAAGATATTATTCAACCACAGAACCGTGTGTATAAGAAGCCGGCTCTGCTCAACGACAACAATATGCACTATTGCCCAGGCTGTAGCCACGGCGTGGTGCACAAACTGGTGGCTGAGATTATTGAGGATATGGGTGCAACGGAATATGCCATTGGCATTTCGCCAGTAGGCTGTGCCGTGTTTGCGTATAATTATATCGACATCGACTGGCTTGAGGCCGCCCATGGTCGTGCTACCGCTATGGCTACTGCCGTGAAGCGACTGATGCCCGACAAACTGGTGTTTACCTATCAAGGCGACGGCGACTTTTCCGCTATCGGTACATGCGAGTCGATCCATTCGTGCAACCGTGGCGAAAACATTGCCATCATCTTTATCAACAACGCCATTTACGGTATGACTGGTGGACAGATGGCTCCTACCACACTCCTCGGTCAGAAAACGGCAACTTGCCCCTACGGCCGCCGTGTGGACCTGAATGGCTATCCGTTGTCAATCACTCCACTTTTGGCACAACTCGATGGCACTTGCTATGTGACACGCCAGAGCGTTCACACTCCAGCAGCAGTGCGCAAGGCTAAGGCTGCCATTCGCAAGGCATTCGAAAACAGTATGGCTGGCAAGGGCACATCGGTGGTGGAAATCGTGAGCACCTGTAATTCGGGTTGGAAGATGACACCAGAAGATGCCAACAACTGGATGGTGGAGAACATGTTTAAGAAATACCCATTGGGCGACTTGAAAAACGTTGACGAAAAGAAGGAGGAATAACCTATGAAAGAAGAAATGATTATTGCCGGATTCGGTGGTCAAGGTGTGCTCTCAATGGGCAAGATTTTGGCTTATTCGGGCCTGATGGACGATAAGGAAGTGACTTGGATGCCTTCTTATGGACCAGAGCAACGTGGCGGTACAGCCAACGTGACCGTGATTTTGAGCGACGACCGCATCAGTTCGCCAATCTTGAATATGTACGACACAGCCATTGTGCTCAACCAGCAGAGCCTCGACCGCTTTGAGAGTCAAGTGAAGCCCGGCGGCGTGCTCATCTACGACAGTTACGGTATTCACAATCCACCCACACGCACCGACATCAATGTGTATTGCATCAATGCGATGGAAGCGTCGTTTGAAATGAAAAACGGTAAGGCTTTCAACATGATTGTGCTGGGTGCCTACTTGAAGATTAAGCCAGTGGTGAGCATCGAAAACGTGCTTGCCGGCTTGAAAAAAGCCCTCCCAGAGCGCCACTGGAATCTCATCCCCCTCAACGAAGAGGCCCTAAAAAAGGGTATGAGCCTGGTGAAAGAATAACCAGAGCAGATATTAAGAAAACAATAATCCCCGCAGGCAATAGCCCGTGGGGATTTTGTTTTGTATGGATGTGAATTATTTTTGATTCATTAACCCCAAATCGGTCATTAGGCCGTATGAGGATTTTTTAGATTACTTCTTGCGGTCTTTCGGCTTTTATAAGATGCCTTTTGCTTGTTTTTAATTCGTAATAGCTCGCTATCACTCATTAAAAGACAAACAAAATTCATTCTTCTAAAACTCCGAAATACCACAAGACCTAATGACCGATTTGGGTTAATTGTGGGGTGGGGTGGAATGAACCGTCGGGGGTGATGGTGACTGACAGGTAACCGGTGGGGGAACCGTAGAGGGGGTAACTGGAGGCTACGGTGGTGAATACGGGTATGCCGTCGATTTCTGTGGTTTCGCCGTAGTGGGTGTGTCCTGCGAATATGCCCTTCACGCCGTGCTGCTTCATGAGGCGCACATATTGTGTGCGGTAAGGCTCGTTCCACTCCGATTTGTGTTTCACTGGGCTGCCTTTCGCCAGCACTGGTGGGTGGTGGGCAAATACGAATGTGCCCTTCAAATGGTCGTATTTCTTCAGTTCGCCATACATCCACTCCAGTTGCTCGGCAGCGTCGATGTAGGCAGGGAGCGTGTCGCACACGAGGGTGTTGGAGTTGATGCCGATAAATCCGTAGCCACCGTATTCAAAGGAGAAACGCTCGTAGCCGAAGTTGTCGAGATACTGCTTGCGTGGAGCATCGGCATATTTGGGCATGTCGTGATTGCCGGGGATGTGAAACACAGGTATATCCTTATCCACCGTGGCAATAACGCTGCGATAAGCCTCCACCTGATTTTTCTTGTAATGGCGGTGAATCATATCGCCTGTGATAATCACAAAGGCAGGGTGCTCGCGATTGATGATGCTCACCATCGTTTTCAAGTTGTCGATGGTCCATTGCAAATTCTTGTCTTTGCTGTGGAAACCGAGTTGAGGGTCGGTGACTTGGAAGAAGGTGAAGCCTTCTTTACTTTCGCATTTGCCAATGGCAGGCTGCTGTGCCCAAGCCATAGCGGTGATGGCAAAGAGCACAGAAATGAGGATAAAGCGTTTCATATTGAGATAGGTTTTAGTTGACGAAATTCACGCTCACACCGAATTGGAATCGGGCAGGGTTGAGGGGATAATGTGGAGTGGAGAAATAGTTGTCGCCACCGAATAGCCCTTTGTTGGCGTGGGTGTACGACACATAGAAGCGTGCTTGCTTCATGCGGAAATTGGCATACACGTTCACGAATGCGAAATTACCACACTTCACCTCGCTTTGGTTGTGGAAGTTCATCAACGCAGGGTTGTAGGCTGGGGCGTAGTAGCTGGTGTAGTAGTTGCCATCGGCACCCAATTGCACCTTCAGCACTTTAGCCACGGTAAATTTTATGAACAGATTGCTGTAAACGGCAAACTTAGGCAGCGGCAGCACTTGCTCGTTGCTGCTCGTCTGATAGGTGAGTTCGTTGTCCCAAGTGAGAATGCCGAAGCGAAGATGCTGCCTCAATGTGGCACTCAACACATGGATAGGCGATGAGCACTGTGCTGGCGTTCCGTTTTCGCCGAAATAGAGATAGTTTTTCAGCGTTTCGTAGCCCACGTTCACGTTGGTGCCAGAGAAAGGGATGTTGAGTTCGCCACCCACACGGAAGCGTGTTTCTTTCGAGAAGTCGTTGCTCCATGCGTAGTGGTTGCTGATGAAGTGCTTCATCAGGTATGGCGCTTCCGTGTTCTTGAAATAGCCATAGCCACGGATAGTGACCGTGTCGCCAAAGAGGTGCAGACGCGTTTTCACATCGCCACTGGCTTCCACATCGCCAGCCACATCGCCGAGCACACCGAATTTCGCGCTTGCGTCGTAGGTGAGGATGGAACCGTGCTGCTTGGTGAGCTGACCGCCCACATACATCAAATTCTCGGTGGTGCGGTGAGGCACAGCGCAAGGCAGCACATCGAGCCCTTCGGGGAGCGTGGCTAAGCCCGAAATGGAGTCCACCACTTGCGTGTAGCGGCGAATTTCGTGCTGTGCATACACGGCAAAACCGAATTTCGCATATTTGTTGAATCCCTCAAGTAGCGAAATGCCGAGCGTGTTGCGCAGATGCCAATAGCGGTTAAACTCGTTGGTGCCGGCGGCATTGAGGTAGGTGTTGGGGAAAAAGTCCTTACCTTGCGTACCCGATTCGTTGATAAATTTGTGGGAATTGATTTTGTAGTCGAAATTCCAGATAAAGCTGGTGACAGGGATATAGGTCTTGCCGATGATGGTATCGGCCACCGAGTCGCGCTGATACTTGTAGTAGCCCACTTTGTAGCGGTGGTTCATCACCAGTTGATGACCGCTCAGCCCCGATTGTGCAGCGGTAAGGCGAGTGAGAATGTCTTTCGGATTCACGCTCGTTTCGCCACCTTGCACCTCGGCAGGGTCGGTGATATAGCGGTCGTCAACTATACCGCCGTTTTCCTTGTTGGTGTGGTCGAAATTCATCGCCACAGCCTGCAACTCGTATCTGTCGCCCAAGTATGATGCAAAACCTTTCCACATAAAATTCTTTTGCGCCTGATTCTCGTAACTGCCCTTGCTGTAGATGTAGTCGAGCGATGCACCTGCGGCAAGACGTTTGTTCACATTGCCGCTAAACTCCATTGTGGTGCGGTCTTGTGTGCTGTATTTGTCGCCGCCTGTGGTGTGCGAGAGCAGCGTCATCGGTATTCTTGAATTGTAGAAACGATGGTTTTCCACCGATGGCAACCAGGTGTCGAGCGCATCGGCGTGGAAGAAGGCACTTGTGGGCTTGCGGTCGAAGAAAATTTGGTCTTGCCCAGCGTTGCCATAGTTGCCCGTGGTGGCGAAAGCCTTGCTGCGAAACGACGGAATGGCGTTGTCGTGATAGTTTTCGTAAAGCGTGTCGATTCCGGCAGGGTATTGCAGCCCAAGAGGGTCGCTCATCGTCCATGCGTAGGAAGGCTCCACCTTCACTTTTTCCTTCTTTTTCGCCTGAGTGCCGAAAGCCATCATGACTATCAGCGCCACGATGCAATATTTTATGAATGAGTTGTGCAACATTGAAATATATCTTCTTTAACTTGCAAAGTTACGCAAAAAAATCTATAATCATAAAACCTGCTTTTGAAAACGGCACGGAAATCGGCACATTTTGGGCTCAGTGGAGAAATACTGGGGGACAGAAACAAAAACATAAAAAACTCCCTTTTGGCGATGCCAGTGCTTCGCACCTGTCGTTAGTGCTGTGGCATGTCTGATTTCAAGCCGAGGCTTGAATCAGCCACACCACATCACCAACGCCGCCCTCTTACGAGGTCGGTGGCATCGCCAAAAGGATAAAAACAGCTCGCCTTCGGCGAAAAACCAATCTTCAGAAATCAGATTATCCGAAAATGTGAATAAAAAGAGGCCCGAATGCGTTGCTTGGTATGGATGCGATAATTTATGTCAGCCACAAGGGCGCATCATAGCGTAGGGACATGCCTTTGGCATGTTTCGATGCAAACACCAAATTATCAACGCATTGGAAACATGCCAAAGGCATGTCCCTACGCTATGGCGTTATCGTTGTGAGAGATTGACTCATTGCCTTCTGCCGATAAATCACAATTTCAGGGGTTTTTCGCCGTGAAACGGCGAGCGGTTTTTATCCTTGGGGGGAAATGGAAGAGGCTGTGTCGGTGGATTGACACAGCCTCTTATGGATTTTTTTCAATTATTGCTGTCCGGTAAAACTTAAACGAGCATAATAACCCTGTCCGAAGCCCTGT
>SAMEA104315424__coassemble_424_pt1 | contig 41335 bp, 29 predicted proteins | sample SAMEA104315424__metabat2_low_PE_030 | metagenome-assembled genome bin SAMEA104315424 (sample SAMEA104315424) | gut metagenome | biome: Monkey gut; feature: monkey-associated habitat; material: faeces | place: China | collected 2013 | reverse complement strand
TGCCGTTTCCAACGGCTCTAAAATCCCTCTTTTCGACTTTTTCAGTGCTTTCGCCGAAGGCATATCCCTACGTCAGAGCGAAATCGCATATTTGGAGCGTATTTTTCCTGTGTTATGATTATTTTCGTGGTGTTGCGGCTTGCAGTGGGCGCTACCAAGAATTTTCACTAACTTTGTGGCAAAATTTTTATTGAAAAAAGATATGGAAATCAGCCTTATTGTGAATATTGCTTTTCTTGTTGCCATCGCACTGGTGCTGAGCATGATGCTCCGCTGGGATTTGCAGATGCTCCAGCAGCACGGTTTCAGCACAGCCGACTACTACGACTGGCTACGCTCCACCGACGAAACCTGCTCCACCAAGCGCATCGTGATGCTGGCGGTGCTGATTGGCAGCACCACCACTTATGCCAAGGAATCGTGGTTGGTAATGGCACTTTTGGCCACTGTCACCCTCGCGCTCGCCACCTTCTTGCTCAAGCAGCAACGCAAGCAGTCACTCCACTTCAGCAAGCGCATGGCAATCAACAGTTTCGCCACGCTTCTTATTGCCTGCATTTTCACCACTATTGTGGCAATTATGAGCGAAACGCCCGAACTGAAAATGCTCAATAGCGTTTACAGTGTTCTGTTTTTCGCCACCTTTTCCTATGTGTTTTCGCTCATTGCCAACTGGCTTGTGGGTTTGTTTACAAAAAAAGATGCGAAATAAGTTATCTCTATTCCAGTCATTATTTGTAATTTTGCAGTTGGTTTCTTTCAGAAAAGATTCTGAAAAGAGCATCAAAGTGAACTATAATTGAACTAAAAAAACATATTTATCAGATGAATATAGTTGTTCTCGCTGGTGGTACCAGCACCGAAAGAAAAGTGTCGATTGTTTCTGGCACAAATGTTTGTAAGGCACTCCGCGAAAAAGGTCACCGCGCTGTGTTGGTTGATGTGTTCTGTGGCATAGAGAATGCCGACGCTGCCGACTTTTTCCCTGCCGCCTACGATGTGGATAAGGCAAGCGCCTATATGAGTAGTTTCGACGACCAAATCGACGCTATGGTGGCAAGCCGCCGCGCCTTCTTCGGACCAAACGTGATTGAAATGTGCCAGCAAGCCGATATCGCTTTCCTTGCCCTGCACGGCGCTAACGGCGAAGACGGCCGCATTCAAGCCACTTTCGACTTGATGGGCATTCGCTACACAGGCACTGGTTACCAGAGCAGCGCACTGGCAATGGACAAGACCATCACCAAATACATTTTCCAAGCCAAGGGCGTGCCTACCGCCAAGGGCTATGAAATCAGCCGTGATGCCGCTTTGGTCACCCCCGACGATAGAGGCCTCACCTATCCTGTGATTGTGAAGCCTGCATGTGGCGGCTCAAGCGTGGGCTGCACCATCGCTGCCGATGCCGAGCAATTCAAGACTTCGGTTGCCACCGCGTTTGCCCTTGAGGGAAAAGCCGTGGTTGAGGAATTTTTCAAAGGCCGTGAGTTTTCTGTGGGCGTAATCGAGGGCAAGGCGTTGCCTGTTATCGAAATCGCTCCAAAAGAAGGTTGGTACGACTATAAGAACAAATATGTGCCAGGTGCCACTATCGAAACTTGCCCTGCACAAATCACCCCAGAGCAAACCACCCGTATGCAGCACCATGCCGAAGAGGCGATGAAGGCACTCGGCATCACTGGCTACGGCCGCATCGACTTCCTGATGAACGAGCAGGGGCAAATGATTGTGCTTGAGGCCAACACGCTCCCCGGCATGACAGCCACCAGCCTCCTTCCACAAGAGGCGGCAGAGGTGGGTGTGCCTTACGGCGACCTTTGCGAAAAACTTATCGAAATATCGTTGAAGAATTTCAAAGCATAAAATAATTTCTGAAAAATGAAGAATCTTTCATTAGCAAATATTGCAGCGGCTGCCGGTGGGCAATATGTGGGTCCTGCCGAAATGCAGTCATTCGAGGTAACCGCCATAGAATCAGATAGCCGCAAGGTGCCAAAGGGCGGTTTGTTTGTGGCTATCAAGGGTGAACATGTGGATGGACACAAGTTCATCGACCAAGTGATTGCAAACGGTGCGGCGGCGGTGCTGTCGGAAATCGACCTCGGCGAAAAGCCGTTCCCCTACATTCGGGTGAACTCGTCGCTGCAGGCAGTGAAAGATATTGCGGAATTCTATCTCAAGCAACTCCACATTCCCGTTATCGGCATCGCTGGCAGCGTGGGCAAAACGAGCACCAAGGAGATGGCTTACAGCGTGCTTCGCCAAAAATTCAATGTGCTGAAAACCGAGGGCAATTTCAACAATGAGTTGGGCGTGCCACTCACCATTTTCCGCCTTCGCGACGAGCACGAGATGGCGGTGCTTGAGATGGGTATCAGCGACTTTGGCGAAATGCACCGACTGGCGAAAATCGTGCGCCCCAACACCGTGATCATGACCAATATCGGCTACTGCCACTTGGAGAATCTGATTGACCGCGACGGCATTTTGAAGGCGAAAACTGAGATTTTCGACTTCCTCGAAAGCGACGCGCACATCATTCTCAATGGCGACGACGACAAACTCGCCACCATCACCGATGTGCGTGGCATCAAGCCGGTGACTTTCGGCTTCGCTCCTGAACGCGACATTTGGGCTGATGAGCTGAAGAGCCTCGGTTTGAAGGGCACGGCTTGCCATATCCACACCCCTGTGGGCGACTTCCACGCCACGGTGGGTATGCCTGGCCGCCACATGGTGGCTAACGCTTTGGCTGGCACCGCTGTGGGATTGGCTTACGGACTGACGCTGGATCAAATCAAGACTGGCATCGAGGCGAACGAGTCGCTCTCTGGCCGCTTCAACATCATCGACACCGACCGCTACACCATCATCGACGACTGCTACAACGCCAACCCTGTGTCGATGAAGGCGTCGCTCGAAGTGCTGCAAGACGGTGCCAACCGCCGTGTGGCTATCCTTGGCGACATGGGCGAGCTTGGCGAAAACGAGAAGGCACTGCACGCCGAGGTGGGCGCATTTGCCGCAGGCCTGAACATCGACGCCATATATTGCGCAGGTCCTCTTTCAGAGGCGATTAGCGACGAGGCAAAGAAAACCGCCACACCTAAAGATATTCGTCACTTTGCCACACGCGCCGAGTTGATGGCGGCGCTCCCCACCTTGCTCCACGATGGCGACACCATACTCGTGAAAGCATCACACTTCATGCAATTCACCGAAATCGTCGACCAACTCAAGAAATAAAGTCAACGAGTCAACAGGTCTACGAGCCAACAGGTCCACGAGTTTTTTGGGGGTCTGAAGGGTCTGCTTGGGTCTGTTATGGGTCCGAAGGGTCTGAAAACTAAACACCTATTTAATCCATTAAATCCTATTTACACCTATTTAAAAATAAATTATAAAAAATAGGTGATAATGGATTTTTAATGGATTAAATAGGTGTTTCAGCTCCCATCAGACCCATAACAGACCCAAGCGGACCCATAACAGACCCAAAGCAGACCTATCTCCCCAATAAAACTCGTTGATTTTTTTGTTGAATCTGTTGAATCTCTGTGAGCTTTTTTTTTGTTTCTTGAAAAAAATATGTGTAACTTTGTGGAAAATAGGAGAATTGTGCTCTTGTGGAAAACTATTTTTTATGAATAGAGAGTGACCAAATTCCCTTTAAGCAATTAATTAAAAACTAACTAAAAAATTTTGTGAATATGAAAAAGCAACTACTATTTCTGTTTTTCGCCCTGTTGGCACTATGTGCCTCGGCGGAACCAAACGATGTGTTTTCGGTAGGCGACATCACCTATACGGTGACTTTGGATTCCTATAGCGGAAGGCCAGGTATCGTGGCGGTAAAAAGTCTTAGCGCACAAGGTAAAGCAAAGACTTCGCTCAAACTCGACATTCCTGGCGTGGTGTCGTATAACGGCTACAAGTATAAGGTGGGGGTGATTAACTATGATGCGTTTAAAGGACAGTCCAACATTTCGGTGGTGCAAATCCGCTACAACATCACCCGAATTGCGCAATCGGCGTTTGAAAACTGCACCAGCCTCACCACTGTGTATATGCCAAGTTCATTGACCAGTGTGGGGTATCGTGCGTTTGGAGGCTGTATAGCATTGAAATGGGTTTACTACGCCAATGCCACGCCAAGCTCCACTTATGTGGTGCCCAATTCCTTCCCTTGGAACTCTGGCATGACCCTATACGTGAGCAAGGCTCATCCCAACTCGGTGGAGAACGCCCGAAAAGTGACCGCGTTCGACTATTTTTCAACAATTAAGAAGCATGAGTATGCCTGCGACTTTATTTTTGGCGATCATGGATATTTCTGCGTGACGAAAGCACCATTAAGCGACGGCACGACCAGAGGCGAAATGTCGCTTGTGGGGGTTTATGCAGATGATAATTTTAACAACTCATGGTCGGGAACTTATAATAATGGCATTGCCGATTTCGATGTGGTGGAGATTGCCGACAGTGCGTGTTTGGACAACACCAACATTAAGAACGTGAATTTAACTGGCTATTCAAAGTTGAGAAGAATCGGTGAGTCGGCATTCAATGGTTGCACAGCCTTATCATCGGTGACGTTAGGTCAGAGTGTGCTTGAAATTAACGATTACGCTTTTAAAAACTGCTCTGCGCTGACTACATTCAACGTGACGAACAATGTGTCTGATTTTGCCCCCGAAGCGGTGGACGGGTGCAGCAATCTTGCTACAATAACTGTGAGCTCGCTCAACACGCACTACTGCGATGTGAATGGCATATTGTATAGCAAGGACAAAACAGTGCTGAAGAGATGTCCGCCGGGCTACAGAACCACGATATTTAACCATTCTGCGTTTCCATCAACACTGAAAAGGGTTGACGTTTACGCATTTCAGACATGTGAAAAGGTAGAGAAGATATATTTTCCTTATGGAGTGAAAGATATTTTTAACCCATTTCAGGGCTGCAAATCTCTCACCACATTGCAGTTTCCAAGTACCGTTACTAATTTTAATTATATCCCGTGGGGCGACCTATCCAAGCTGACAACTGTTTATTTAAATAACCAGACACCGCCTTGGGGAATGCATGTTGGCTCTAATAGCAGCGCTCCACGACACACGCTTTATGTGCCCGACGAAGCGATTGAAGCCTACAAGAAGGCCACATATTGGAGCACGTGGAAATACATCAAAAGTGGCGCCTACGATGTCACTACCAATGATGCTATGGAAACCTTGCGCTACACTATCCACAGCAATAAGGCGGAAACCATCAATGGTAACTCGTATGCTGGCAGGGCGATGCTGGTGTATGCCCCCGACCCAACGGTTTACTCGTCAACATACGCTGTGCCCGATCATTTGACTCTTGCCAATGGTAAAAAGTATGCCGTCACTGCCATCAACTCCAATGTGTGCAGCGGTGGTATGCGCACTTCTGCCACCCTCAAGCTCGGAGCCAATGTGGATTCCATATTCTCCAATGCCTTCCAGGGAAAGACCATGCTCATAGGGCTTAAACTCAACTCCAACTTGACGTATATCGGTGTGAATGCGTTCTACGACTGCCGCATCGCCAACGATTTGGCTCTGCCTTACGGATTCAAAAAACTTTCCTCAGGCGCGTTTTACAACAATTCGTTTAAGCGCTTCCTGATTCCGGGATCGCTAATATCGATGGCTAACACTTGCCTTGCGAGAAACAACTATCTGGAAGAATTAATCATCAACGACCCATATTGGGCACGATTCACAAGCTGGGACTTGACCAAAATACCCACATCGTGCAAGCTCTATGTGCCTGTGGGCAGCGTAGAAGCATACAAGAATAATGAAAAGTGGGGCAAACTCAAAGTGATGGCAGGCTCCTACGACTTCACCTACAATAATGCAGACCCCAACAAAACCATATATCACATGACGGTGACCAGCGGCACGCCACTTACCGTAGATGGCGTGACCTATGCCGGCAAGGCGAAATATGTGTATCACCCAGCGAATATGACGCTTGAGAGCCCCACGGCTTTTGACTGTACCAACTCTGAAATCGACATGACTAATGGCGGATCTAAAAAGTATCTGATGACAGAGTTTGGTGATAGTGCGTTGATATGGTGTGAGCAATTGACAAATGTGAGAGTTGACAGAATGGAGCACTTGGAGCGCATTGGCAATAGAGCCTTCTGTGGAACAAAGATTACGCAATTCACCGTGCCAGCATCATGCTCCCACATTGGCAATATGGCGTTCTCGGCTTGTAGTAAACTCTCAGAGTTGATGCTGATGCGAAATCAAAACCGCACTTATGGGCGCCTTTTCTATCAATTAAATGCCACTAACTTTAATTGCTATATAAATTGGAAAGACCATTATAATCTGTATCTTGATGTGAGCAAATGGCCGACTTCTCCGTATAGGCCTGAATGCAAAGACCAACTGAATGGCTGGGTACAGATAAATGACGGTTCCACAGTCAGTACATTCTCAGTTTATCATCCAGTGGATTGGGAAGCATCGGGCTTGAATGCCTACATTGTTGACGGTTACGATAAGAACAAGAAGATAGTAAGCACCATGAAAATGGGTAGAACCTCCACTGCCAATGGCGTGTTGATTGAAGGCTACAAGCAAAACGTCATTTACAAACTCAAGCGCCCCATCACAGAGCCCACCAATCCTGGCAATTACCTTCAGGGAACTGTTACGAGTGAGAATTTGGATCTGTATAAAGTGGCCTACGTGTTCGACAAAAAGGATAAGTATTTCTGGAAACCATCTTCTGGCTACAGAACTGAAGCAGGTTCGGCGTTCTTGCGACTGACCAGCACACAAGCAGGTAACACCACCAAAGTTTACATCGATCGCTGGTCGAAAGCCTCAGGCGACATCAATGGCGATGGCGAAATCAACGTGAGCGACGTTACCGCCCTGATTAACAAAATCCTCGGCAGCAGCACCTATTCCGACGCCGTATGCGACATCAACGGCGACGGCGAAATCAACGTGAGCGATGTTACCGCCCTGATTAATATGATTTTGAAGTAAAGACCCTCCCAACTGGGGAGGATGGTAGGGACGCGATATTTCGCGTCCGCCGCAAATGGTTGCTTTTCAATATGTTACCGTTTTGCTGGGCGGACGTGAAATATCACGTCCCTACCGCATTAATCATTTCACACCTATTTAATCCATTGAAATCCAATTTTCACCTATTTGTTTTTTAGGGTGTTAATAGGGTTTAATGGATTAAATAGGTGTTTTGCTCCCATCAGACCCATAACAGACCCAAGCGGACCCAAAGCAGACCTATCTCCCCAATAAAACTCGTTGATTTTTTTGTTGAATCTGTTGAATCTCTGTGAGCTTTTTTTTTGTTTCTTGAAAAAAATATGTGTAACTTTGTGGAAAATAGGAGAATTGTGCTCTTATGGAAAACTATTTTATGAATAGAGAGTAACCTAATTCCCTTTTGCGACTAATCAACAAAAACTAATAATTTTAAAACATTTTATGAATATGAAAAAGCAATTACTATTTTTATTTTTCGCCCTGCTGGCACTGTGCGCATCGGCGGCGATAGGCGACACCTTCTCGGTAGGGAAGTTGAGTTATCGAGTGACAACAAATGGCACTGACGAGGATTATCCTCAAGTCACGGTTACGGGGCTTAGCAGTGATGGGCTAACTATTGCAAATCTTAACCTTCAAATTCAAAGCACCGTGCTCTACAACGGCACTCGCTATAGAGTTACTGAAATTGATTCTTACGCATTCAAAGGCAAAGTTAATATTGTTACGTTGTGGGTGCGCTGGGGCATTTTGAGAATCAAAAATAATGCCTTTCAGTCCTGTACCAATCTCAGAGAGTTGAGGTTGGCGAGTTCGGTAGAGTATATTGAAAATTTAGCTTTCAATAAGTGCTCATCGTTGAAATTTGTGTACTACGCCAACGTAAAATTCTCTAAAAGTAAAATCGCATCAAATTGTATGCCCGAGAATTCAAACATGGTGCTTATAACGAGCAAAGCCGATTTGTATTCTGCGTGGTATGCTAAGGAAATTTATGCGTTTAAGCGTTTTTCCACCATTTATTCTAATCACGAGGCTTACGATTTTGCCTTCACCGACGGCGGGATGTATGTGGTAAGTGCACATACGACCGAAAGGCCAAACAAAAAACGAAATGGCAAATTCTTGTTAGTGGGTGTGAGTTCTACAAAAACGGAGTATGCCCCCACCGCAAGTTCTTATACGGTAGATGGCTATACCTACGATTTGGCAGAGATTACCTACAAAGCTTGTGAGTCAAATTCTACTCTGAAAACGGTGGATCTATCAAGGCTTTCGCATTTGAAGGATATTAACAAAAGCGCTTTTAAATATTGCACTGCACTGAGTACGGTTAAATTAAATTCGTCGTCAACACCTTTGGCAATTAGAGACGAGGCGTTTGCGTACTGTACGTCGCTGACCACATTCAACGTGACGAACAATGTGGATGATTTAGCCCCCACAGCGGTGGCCGGGTGCAGCAATCTTACTACAATAACTGTGGGATCGCTCAACACGCGCTTCTGCGATGTGAATGGCATGTTGTATAGCAAGGACAAAACAGTATTGAAGAGATGTCCGCCGGGCTACAGAACCACGATATTCAACCATTCTGCTTTTCCCTCAACACTGACAAAGATTGACGTTCACGCATTTCAGACGTGTGAAAAGGTAGAGAAGATTTATATCCCTTATGGAGTGAAAGATATTTCCGATTCATTTCAAGGTTGCAAATCTCTCGCCACATTGCAGTTTCCAAGTAGCATTACTAGTTTTCTTTATATCAAATGGGGCGACCTCCCCAAGCTAACAACTGTTTATTTAAATATCAATACACCGCCTTTGGGAATGAATGTTGGCTCTAATAGCAGCGCTCCACGACACACGCTTTATGTGCCCGACGAGGCGATTGAAGCCTACAAGAAGGCCACATATTGGAGCACGTGGAAATACATCAAAGCTGGGGCCTACGATGTCACCACCAATGATGCTATGGAAACCTTGCGCTACACTATCCACAGCAATAAGGCGGAAACCATCAATGGTAACTCGTATGCTGGCAGGGCGATGCTGGTGTATGCCCCCGACCCAACGGTTTACTCGTCAACATACGCTGTGCCCGATCATTTGACTCTTGCCAATGGTAAAAAGTATGCCGTCACTGCCATCAACTCCAATGTGTGCAGCGGTGGTATGCGCACTTCTGCCACCCTCAAGCTCGGAGCCAATGTGGATTCCATATTCTCCAATGCCTTCCAGGGAAAGACCATGCTCATAGGGCTTAAACTCAACTCCAACTTGACGTATATCGGTGTGAATGCGTTCTACGACTGCCGCATCGCCAACGATTTGGCTCTGCCTTACGGATTCAAAAAACTTTCCTCAGGCGCGTTTTACAACAATTCGTTTAAGCGCTTCCTGATTCCAGGATCGCTAATATCGCTGGCTAACACTTGCCTTGCGAGAAACAACTATCTGGAAGAATTAGTCATCAACGACCCATTTTGGGCAAATTACACAACCTGGGACTTGACCAAAATACCCACATCGTGCAAACTCTATGTGCCTGTGGGCAGCGAAGAGGCATACAAGAAAAATGAAAAGTGGGGCAAGCTCAATGTGATGGAAGGCTCATACGACTTCACCTTCAATAATGCAGACCCTTACGGAACCATATATCACATGACGGTGACCAGCGGCACGCCACTTACCGTAGATGGCGTGACCTATGCCGGCAAGGCGAAATATGTGTATCACCCAGCGAATATGACGCTTGGGCGTTACTCGACTTTTGAATGTGACAACTATGAAACCGACAGGACTAATGGCGGATCTAAAAAGTATCTGATGACAGAGTTTGGCGACAAAGTGCTGAAATGGTGTGACCAAGTGACAACTATGAGAGTTGACAGAATGAAGCACTTGGAGCGCATTGGCAAGAGTGCCTTCGAACTTTCCGGTGTCACGCAATTCACCGTGCCAGCGTCGTGCACCTCTATCGGCGATGAGGCGTTCTTTGATTGTAGAAAACTCTCCGAACTGATGCTGATGCGAAATCAAAACCGCACTTATGGTTTTCGCTTCTATGGGCGTAATGCCTCTGACTTTATGTGTTATGCATATTGGAAAGACCATTACAAAGTGTATTATGAAGCGTGTGATTGGCGGCCTCTATCGGGGTGGCCTTCCCCCAGAGATTTAGTGAATGGCTGGGTACAGATAAATGACGGTTCCACAGTCAGTACATTCTCAGTTTATCATCCAGTGGATTGGGAAGCATCGGGCTTGAATGCCTACATTGTTGACGGTTACGATAAGAACAAGAAGATAGTAAGCACCATGAAAATGGGTAGAACCTCCACTGCCAATGGCGTGTTGATTGAAGGCTACAAGCAAAACGTCATTTACAAACTCAAGCGCCCCATCACAGAGCCCACCAATCCCAAGAATTTGCTTCTTGGTGCCACTGATGGAGCGAATTTGGATAAGTTTCAAGTGGCCTACGTGTTCGACAAAAAGGATAAGTATTTCTGGAAACCATCTTCAGGCTACAGGGCTGAAGCAGGTTCGGCGTTCTTGCGACTGTCTAACACACAAGCAGGTAATACCACCAAAGTTTACATCGACCGCTGGTCGAACGCCACAGGTGACATCAATGGCGATGGCGAAGTGAACGTGAGCGACGTTACCGCCCTCATCAACAAAATCCTCGGTAGCAGCACCTATTCCGACGCCGTGTGCGACATCAACGGCGACGGCGAAATCAACGTGAGCGATGTTACCGCCCTGATTAATATGATTTTGAAGTAAAGACCCTCCCAACTGGGGAGGATGGTAGGGACGCGATATTTCGCGTCCGCCGCAAATGGTTGCTTTTCAATATGTTACCGTTTTGCTGGGCGGACGTGAAATATCACGTCCCTACCGCATTAATCATTTCACACCTATTTAATCCATTGAAATCCAATTTTCACCTAAAAAATAGGTGTCAATAGGGTTTAATGGATTAAATAGGTGTACTGCTTTTCGGACCCATAACAGACCCAAGCAGACCCAAAGCAGACTCTTTAGCCCCCAAAACTCGTTGACCTGTTGACTCGTTGACTCGTAGACTTTTTCACTTTTTTCAAGGGGTGGGGTGAATTGGGAAGGCGATTGGGGGGAGAGTTTGGAAATTTTTTCATATCTTTGCACATTAATATATCAAGATATAAAAAAAGGCTTTTTTTTCATGAAGTTTAGAGAATATAGCAAACTGAATCTCTCCGACGTCAATAAAGACGTTCTGAAGCTCTGGGAACAGGAAAATGTGTTCGCCAAGAGTATTGATGAGCGCGACGGTGCTCCCACTTTTGTATTCTATGAAGGACCACCTTCAGCCAACGGTATGCCAGGTATTCACCACGTGCTGGCGCGCACCATTAAAGACATCGTGTGCCGCTACAAGACCATGAACGGCTTCAAGGTGCTTCGTAAGGCTGGCTGGGACACTCACGGTCTGCCAGTGGAATTGGGCGTGGAAAAGTCGCTCGGCATCAAGAAGGAAGACATCGGCAAGAAGATTTCGGTTGACGAATATAACGCAGCCTGCCGCAAGGAGGTGATGAAATACACCAAGGAATGGACCGACCTGACCAATAAAATGGGCTACTGGGTGGACCTTGAGCACCCTTACATCACCTACAAAAACAGCTACATCGAATCGCTCTGGTGGCTGTTGAAGCAGCTCTACGGCAAAAACCTGCTCTACAAGGGCTACACCATTCAGCCTTACTCACCTGCCGCAGGCACCGGTTTGAGCAGCCACGAGTTGAACCAACCAGGTTGCTACCGCGACGTTAAGGACCAAACCGTAACTGCACAGTTTGCAGTGAAGAAAGACGACAACAAGATTGTTGCCGACATTCTGAGCAAGGTGGACGCTGGTTTTGAAGACCTCTGCATCATCGCTTGGACCACCACTCCTTGGACCTTGCCTTCCAACACCGCGCTCTGCGTTGGTCCTAAGATTGACTATGTGGCTGTGGAAAGCTACAACCCATACACCGGCAAACCTGCCACCTACATTCTGGCAAAGGCTCGCCTCAACGCCTACTTCGCTGCTGAAGGCGCAGAACTCGCACTCGACAGCTACAAGCATGGCGACAAGGTGATTCCTTACAAGGTGATTGCCGAATTCACAGGTGCCGACCTCGTGGGCATGAAGTACGAACAGCTGTTCCCATGGGTGAAGCCTGTTGACAAAATCGACGGTAAAATCGTGGGCAACGACAACGGTTTCCGCGTAATCCCTGGCGACTATGTGACCACTGACGACGGTACAGGTATCGTGCACATCGCTCCTACCTTTGGTGCCGACGACGCCAACGTGGCTCGCGCAGCCGGCATTCCATCGCTCTTTATGATCAACAAGAAGATGGAAACCCGCCCAATGGTTGACTTCGAGGGCCGCTACTTCAATTTCGAAGACCTCGACGACGACTTCGTGAAGCAATTCGTGAACGTGGATTTATACAAGGAATACGCTGGTGCATACGTTAAGAACGCCTACGATCCAAAATACACCGTGGATGGCCGCTACGATGAAAAGGCTGCCAACAAGGCTGAAGACCTCAATATCTACATCTGCATTCGCATGAAGCAAGACGGCACCGCCTTCAAGATGGAGAAGCACACCCACAACTATCCACACTGCTGGCGTACCGACAAGCCCATCCTCTACTATCCTCTCGACAGCTGGTTTATCCGCTCTACTGCTTGTCGCGACCGTATGGTGGAACTCAACAAGTCCATCAAGTGGAAACCTGAGCACACCGGCACAGGCCGCTTCGGCAAATGGCTCGAAAACCTCAACGACTGGAACTTGAGCCGCAGCCGCTACTGGGGCACTCCACTTCCTATCTGGCGCAATGCCGACACACACGAGGAAATTTGCATCGGCAGCGTGGAAGAACTCTACAACGAAATGGAGAAAGCCGTGGCAGCTGGCGTGATGGCTGAAAACCCATGGAAGAAGGCTGGTTTCGTGGTTGGCGATTACAGCGACGAAAACTACAATAAGATTGACTTGCACCGTCCATACGTTGACGACATCGTGCTCGTGAGCGAAAGCGGCAAGCCAATGAAGCGTGAACTCGACCTCATCGACGTGTGGTTTGACAGCGGTGCTATGCCTTACGCACAGCTCCACTACCCATTCGAGAACAAAGACCTCATCGACAGCCGCAGCTTCTATCCTGCCGACTTCATCGCCGAAGGTCAAGACCAAACCCGTGGCTGGTTCTTCACACTCCACGCCATCGCCACTATGGTATTCGATAGTGTGGCTTACAAGAGCGTGATTTCCAATGGTTTGGTCCTCGACAAGAACGGTAACAAGATGAGTAAGCGCCTGGGCAACGCCGTTGACCCATTCATGGCTATCGAAAAATACGGTACCGACCCAATCCGCTGGTACATGATTAGCAACTCATCGCCTTGGGACAACCTGAAGTTTGACGAGGCTGGCGTGGAAGAAGTGAGTGGCAGCAAGTTCTTCGGCAAGCTCCACAACACTTATTCATTCTTCGCGCTCTACGCCAATCTGTGCAACTTCGATTTCGCCGCACCACAAGTGCCACTGGCAGAGCGTCCCGAAATCGACCGCTGGATTATCTCGGTGCTCAACTCTCTCGTGAAAGAGGTGACCGACGACATAGAAGACTACGAACTCACCAAGGCGGCTCGCGCCATCAGCGATTTTGTGGTCAACAACCTCAGCAACTGGTATGTGCGCCTCAACCGCTCTCGCTTCTGGGACGGAGATTTGGCCGCTAACCAAACTCTCTACCAGAGCCTCAAGACCGTGGCATTGCTTATGGCTCCTATCGCTCCATTCTATGCCGATATGCTCTACCGCGACCTCACTGGCAGCGACACCTCGGTTCACCTTGCCGCATATCCAAAGGCCGACGAAGCCGCTATCGACTCGAAGCTCGAAAAGCGCATGGCTATCGCTCAGCAAATCACCTCAATGGTGCTCTCACTGCGCCGCAAGAAGAATTTGAAGGTGAAGCAACCACTCACCGCTATCATGATTCCAGTGCTCGACGAAGCGCAGAAGCAAGATATCGAAGCCGTTGCCGACCTCATTATGAGCGAAGTGAATGTGAAGGGTATCAACTATGTGGGTGGCGATGCTGGCATTCTGGTGAAGCGCATCAAACCCGACTTTAAGAAACTTGGTCCTAAATTCGGCAAGAATATGAAGGCTGCCGCACAGGCACTCACCTCGCTGGAGCAGTCGCAAATCGCACAATTCGAGAAAGACGGCAAAATAGCCCTCACACTCAATGGCGAAGAGGCTGTGGTGGAACTGGCTGACGTGGAAGTGATCAGCGAAGACATTCCAGGCTGGCTCGTTGCCAACGATGGCAATATCACCGTGGCACTCGACATCACCATCACCGACGATCTTCGCAAGGAAGGTATCGCACGCGAGCTGGTGAACCGCATTCAAAACGTGCGCAAGAGCAAGGACTTCAATATCACCGACCGCATTGTGGTGAAAATCACCCCAGATGAGCATGTGAACGACGCTGTGGCTCAATTCAAGGACTACATCGCCAAGCAAGTGCTTGCTGTGGCTATCGAGCTCGCACCAGTTGAAGGCACTGATGTCATCGCCCTCGATATGGACGACTACGAATTGAAAATTACTGTCGATAAGGCGTAATCTGTAAAAGATAGGAAGCTGGTTGGATTCATTCTTACAATCCAAGCAGCTTCTATACTTTATCGATGTTTACTCATACAAATTTAAAAGAAAGGGTGTTATCATGAACGATTCTCCTGAAAAAGTAAGATACTCAGATGAAGAGTTACAAGAGTTTAAGCAACTCATTCTTCAGAAAATAGAAGTGGCAAAGCAAAATTACGACCACCTCGTGAGCGCTATGCAAAAAGACGAGAGTGCCCCTGGCATCAAGGCTCTTGAAGATGGAGCTTCCACCATGAGCAAGGAGCAGGCAAGCATGAATGCTGAGCGTCAGATGATGTTCATCAAGAAGCTGCAAGGCGCGCTCGTGCGTATCGAGCAAGGCACTTATGGCATTTGCCGTGTCACAGGTAAGCTTATTCCTAAGGGTCGTCTGTTGGCTGTGCCTCACACCACCCTGTCGGTAGAAGGCAAGGAAATTGAGGCAACACAAAAACCTAAAAAGAGAAGGTAACGACAGTGAACAACCCACATATCTCTAAAGGCAGGATTGCCGCTATCATTATAGCGGCGGTGGTCATCATCGACCAGGCCATTAAAATTTGGGTGAAGTGCAGCTTCGCCCTTTATGAAGACTTGCGCATTACCGATTGGTTCATTCTGCGCTTTGTGGAAAACAACGGCATGGCGTTCGGCATGGAATGGGGACCTAAACTGTTTCTCACTTGGTTCCGTATCATAGCCGTGGGACTGCTGATTTACTATATCACCCGACTTTGCAAAAAAGCCACCATTCCCACAGGCTATCTGGTGTGCATTTCGCTCATCACAGCCGGTGCGCTCGGAAATGTGATCGACTGCATCGCCTACGGGCAGATTTTCAGCGAATCGACTCCCGTGACCGTAGCTCAAATGTTTCCTCCCGATGGCGGATATGCGAGCATTTTCAACGGTCGTGTGGTGGATATGTTCTATTTCCCACTTTTCACATGGCCCGACTGGGTGCCCCTGTTCGGTGGCTCGGAGTTTTTCCAACCCGTGTTCAACTTCGCCGATGCTTGCCTGTCGGTGAGCGTGTTTCTGCTGGTGTGCTTCTACAGCAAGCACCTCGTGGCTGAAGACGACAATAAAAAAACTGAAGACGGCGACACCGCACAATAATGCCACAATCTCTATTATTATATATGTGTGCCAAACAAGACAGATGAAATCAAAACTACTCATACTCATTGCCACTCTTGCCGTGCTTCTGACTGGGTGCGACAAGGCTCCCGACGGCATCATCAAGGAGAGTGATTTAGCCGATTTCCTCTACGACCTGTATCGCCTTGAGGCCATCATCGATATGAATCCGGAGGCTTTCCCCACCGATTCGGTGAAGCGTGTGGCGAAGCAGTCGCTGTTTCAGAAGCATGGCATCACCCAAGCCGAATATGATTCGTCGCTGGTGTGGTATGCCACCAATTTCGAGGCTTACAACACCGTGCACAAGAAGGTGATGATGCGCCTGCAAGACGACAACAAGGAACTTACGGCTGAAATGGCGAATGCTCCACAAGAGCACAAGAGTGCCGCCGATGATGCACAAAAGCACAAGATGTATGCCGCCAAGGGCGACACAGCCGACATCTGGAACGACGACCGCTCACTGATGCTCACTGCTGGATTGAAGCGTGGATATTTCGCATTTGATTTCGACCCCGACGGCGAGCACCGCAAGGGCGACAAATACTTGCTCGGCATGAAGATGCTTAGTTTCAACAACACCTTCGGCTTGATGCTTGCCGCTGAATATGCTGATGGCACCGTGTCGATTGCCAGTCGCAACGCATCGCTCAACGGCTGGACCGAACTGGCTCTCCAGACCGACTCCACACGCAATGTGCGTCGCATTTTCGGATATATCCACTACAATGTGGCAAGCCACTCGGTGGTTGCGTTCTTAGACAGCATTTCGCTGGTGCGCACACATCTCGACCGGAAAATCTACACCAACATCAATTCGCAAAAGTTCATCAGCCGCAATCAGAGCATGGCGGCAGCGCACAAGTCGGGTTCTCCAGCCAAAGGCGGCCCCGACAAAGTGAAGGCTGCACCACAGCAGAAACTCTACGCTCCGAAGCCAGGCGTGAACAAGGGCGGTGTGGTTCACCGTGTGCCTTTGAAGAAGTGAATTTGGTAAAGTAGGGAGTAATATTAGTCCATAAGTCACCAATGTGGCATTTAGTTTTCGCATTATAATATAGATGTGCTATATTTGTAAATTATGATTATAATTAAAGGATTGGAAGCGTTTGGCGACTACTGCACCCTGATGTGGCGCAGCATTAGTGTGCCTGAGAAATGGAAGGAATTCTTCCGCCGCTACCTCAACGAAATATCTAAGCTGGGTATCGACTCTATCCCGCTTATTCTCATTGTGTCGCTCTTCATTGGCTGCTTGTGTACCATTCTTATCAAGCTCAACATGGAGAGTCCGCTTCTGCCACGCTACACTGTGGGCTTCTCTACCCGCGAAATCATTCTTCTGGAGTTTTCATCCTCCATTCTCTGTTTGATTCTGTCGGGTAAAATCGGTTCAAACATTGCCTCGGAGATTGGCACCATGCGAGTGACCGAGCAAATCGACGCCCTCGATATCATGGGCGTGAACTCAGCCAATTATCTGATCATGCCTAAAGTGCTGGGACTGGTCACCATCATGCCATTCCTCGTGATCATCACCATGGCCACAGCACTGTTTGGCGGCTGGGCGGTGTGCTTTACCGGCATTCTCGACCCCGACACCTTCATCTATGGTATTCAGACCGATTTCGTGCAGTTCAATGTTTGGTTTGCCCTCATCAAGTCGCTGGTGTTCGGCTTCGTGATTTCGAGCATCTCGTCGTACTATGGCTACACCGTGAAAGGCGGCTCCGTGGAAGTGGGCAAAGCCAGTACCGACGCGGTGGTGATGAGCAACATCATCATTCTCGTGAGTGACGTGATTCTCACCAAACTTTTATTGATGTAAACCCACAAGGCGCAGGAGGCCACAAATTATGATTGAAGTAAAACATCTCGATAAATTTTTCGACAATGGCACCCGTCAGGTGCTGCACGACATCAGCGCCAAGTTCTACGACGGCAAGGTGAATCTGATTATCGGTCAGAGCGGTTCGGGTAAAACCGTGCTTGTGAAAAACCTTGTGGGGCTTTTCAAACCCGAACATGGCGAAATCCTATACGACGGACGCGACATCACCAAAATGAACCGCAACGAGCTGAAAGGCATACGCAAGGAAATTGGTATGCTTTTCCAAGGCTCTGCGCTCTTCGATAGCGAAACCGTGATGGGCAATGTGATTTTCCCTCTGATGATGTTCTCCGACATGACCCCAGAGGAGCAGCGCGAGCGTGCGCAATTCTGTATCGACCGTGTGAACCTCTCTGGCAGCGAGAACAAATATCCCGCCGAACTGTCGGGTGGTATGCAGAAGCGTGCCGCCATTGCACGCGCCATCGCCCTCAACCCCAAATACCTATTCTGCGATGAGCCAAACTCTGGACTCGACCCAAAGACCTCTATCGTGATCGACCAGCTGCTTTGGGACATCACCCACGAATTTGGCATCACCACCATCATCAACACCCACGACATGAACTCGGTGATGGGTATTGGCGAAAACATCATCTTTGTCAATAAAGGCCACATCGGCTGGGTGGGCACAAAAGATGAAATCTACGACCAAGACAACGAAGACCTTAACAACTTCGTTTACGCCACCGACCTCTTCCGCGACGTGCGCAAATACCGCCGCGAACACGGCTACACCAAAACCAAAGTGGAATACTAATGCGCTCAATAAAAGTGGCTATACGCATACTCTGCGCACTGTTGCTTACATTTTCTGGCATTTGCTCACATGGGCAAACCTATTATCCAAGCGAAGAAACCCAGCAGAAAATGCTCACGGAGAAATGTGCTTTTTTGGCAAATATGAAACCAGGATTGCAGCACACGCAAATGCTGGCTGTGCGAGCAGCAATGAAGGGCGATGACGCAGCTCTCGTGCAAATTCGCCAAAGTCGCAACCAAGCACCCACGTTGCCCGATGGCATTACAGCCACTTTCCCCACTTCCGATATTTGCTTGTTCACTCCCACAAAGCCTGCTACTGGCAAGCGTAAACTATTGCTTTACCTGCATGGCGGTGGTTGGTGTTTTGGCAGTATCAACAGCTGTGCACGCTTTTGTGCTTCACTGGCTTTAGAGGCCGACTGCTGTGTGGCGGCTCTCAACTACCGCCTTGCGCCCTCACACCCATTTCCTGCACCTCTCACTGATTGCCAACAGGCTTTCGCTTATCTGAAGCGGCACGCCGAAGAATGGGGTTGTGATTCTACACAGGTTTCCATAGGCGGCGACAGTGCTGGAGGTAATTTGGCATTAGCCACTGCTCTGTCGGTGCCTGGGGTATGCAAGGTGATTCCTATCTATCCTGTCACCAAACTGTTTACAGTGCCCTCAGCGTCGTGGCTCACTTACTCCAAAGGCTATGGCAACGATGCCGAACTGCTCGAAGCCTTCAACGAGGCTTACGCCACCACCGAAACACACAATCCGCTGGTGTCGGTAGGCTTGGCAAGCGACAGTGCACTTCAAGCATTGCCACCAGTGCTCATCATCTCTGCTGGTCACGACATTTTATTCGACCAAACAGCCGAACTGGCACAAAGACTGCAACGCCTCAACCACCCACTCCGCTATCATGTGTACCCCACAGCCACACATCTTTTCATCACAGTTCCCGGACAGCCCACCGCTTTCCGCGAAGCTGTAAAAGCCAACGCCTCATTCCTCACCGCCCCATAACAGACTCTTGTCCCGAATCGCGGCTATATTCTATCTCCTTGCTTAGAAATACTCTTTCACAGCAAATTGGAACTGGTCGATAAAAATTTGCTTAAAAGCATGAAGATTGTTCTGCTCATAGAAGATGAGCATTGCTTTCTTATAGTCGATGGAACTCACCGTGCGAAAACTCAGAGGACAGTACCCATTAGCAATCAAAATGGCATTGCTTGTGATGCGAGCTGTGCGCTTATTGCCATCGGTGAATGCCTGAATATAAGAAAGTAGCACAAGCGTGAGAAGTGCTTTTTCAAAAACGCACTCTTTCCCATTGATCAGATTGCAAGTGTCGTGCATAGCCTCACGAATTTGAAACTCGTTGTCCAACGGACGATAATTTGTGCCGGTAATGCCCACACGACGATGTCGAATTCCACGGTCAACCGACAAACCTTCGGTAAGCAACTGATGAATATCCTCAATGTGGCTCACACTCAATTGATGCAGATAGTCAGGATTATCCAGCACGAACCGCAAAGCCTTTTTATGATTTAGCAGCATCACTGCCTCTTCTTTCGTCTTGCCATCGGCCACTTGGCTCTCACGAAGCAGTCGCTCTGTTTCCAGCAGCGAATAGGTATTCCCCTCTATCTGCGAAGATTTCCAACTCAAGTCAATTCCAAGTCGCTCCATTTCTTTTCGATATTCGCATTCACTCATTTCGCCTATATGTTGGCGAAATTCCGATTGCAGACCTTGAAGCAAGTCAAGCTCGCCAGCAGTGAACAACGGCACGTTAGGCAACTGTTCACAAATGAGATGAAAATTAAAAGAAGTCTGCACTTGGCGGTCGTCTACATCTTGCGAAAAATATGTATCCAAATTGAGTGGCATTAAAATATGTGCCACATCCGAAAGTCTGTACCTCGTTGCTCTCGCCTTGCCTTCCACCACGATATCGCCATTCTGAATGGCCACCTGCAGCAAGCGCTTTAAAGTGGCGTCGCTCCCTTCGAAAGCCATGCCCACTTTAATTTCTTCACGAGTACACAACGGGTGAAAATGGAGGTATTGAAGTATTTCTCTTTGTGCATCCATAACCAAAAACATTTAAATCGGCTCAAATTTAAGCATTTTTCATGAATTATCGGCTCAAATTGAACCGATAATCACCCAAAAAAGCACATTTTTGAGCCGATTCCTATTTTTCTCACCTAAAAAGCCCTTTGAAAAAAGCTACCCATTACTCACTCCCTAACAAGTTTTATGCTGGTGGTGAAGATGTCTTTTTCTTCGGGTGTATAATCTATGGGGGATTTTTGCGTTATATGATATTAATGTGTATATTTGCATTCAACGATACTAACATGATTGCAAATGAACACTAAGCATATTTTTTATGCAAAAAAAGGAGATGAAGGTCATGGAGAATCGTAATGTGCTTAAAGTAGCCAAATCAGTGTTGATTTATACATTTTATCGAACTGTAAATTACTATAATATATTTCACGGTAAAAAATACAAAACTATGAAGCAATTTTTACTTCTTTTTCTGACTTGCGTATGCGCCGTGGTTTGCGCGCAAACTCAAACCGACGCGTTTTCAGACTCTATCATCTATAACAGCTGTGATGTGATGCCTGAATTTCCGGGTGGCAATGCAGCAATGATGCGCTATATAGGCGAGCACTTGCAATATCCTGAGGCGGCGTTGAAAAGTGGCAAACAAGGAAAATGCGTTTTGCGGTTCGTCATCACCAAGGATGGTAATGTGGGAGAAGTGAAAGTGCTTCGGTCGGTAAGCCCAGAATGTGACGCAGAAGCCGCACGAGTGGCGCGCACGCTCAAATTCTCGCCAGGCAATCAAGACGGCGTTCTCGTGAATGTGTGGTACACACTGCCCATATCGTTTAAGCCTGCATCAAGCGCCCCAGTATCTTCGCTGCCTTGCTTTGTGGATTCGGCAGGAAACGTTGAAATAATGCCAGAATTTCCAGGCGGCAATGCGGCACTGATGAAGTTTCTTGCCGACAATATGGTTTATCCAGAAATATCTGCAAAGATTAAGGTGAGTGGACGGTGTGTGGTGCGTTTTCTCGTCACCAAAACTGGCGATGTCGACTCAATACAAATTGAGCAGTCTCTATTCCGACCATTCGACGAGGCTGTGATTAGTGTGGTGAAACGCTTGCCTAAATTCAAACCTGGCACAAGAAACGGCGAGCCAGTGGATGTGTGGTACACGCTTCCCGTAACGTTTAGAGCTCCACAACCCGACCCGATGGAAGAATATAACAGGCCCGACCCCACCGACCCTCGTAACATCGACCCTGGTTTCGTTCGCTAAACGATTATGGCGAGTGTGCGCCTTTTTGAAAGAAGAATACAATTTATGACCACATTTTGCGTTATAATAAATAATGTGCGATTTATTTTCGCGCATCAATCAAATATGCACGCAAATGAATACAAATAATATCTTCAACAAAATATTCCTCTTTTTTCTTCTGCTGCTCACTGCCATCACCACAATGGCTCAGGTGAAAATCACTGGTACTGTGGTGGATGAGAAGGGGCAGCCTATCGAGTTTGCCACCGTGAAAATCGCTGGCACGGCTATCGGTGTGAACACCGACACCAAAGGCAGGTATGAAATCAGCGCACCCACGCGCGACACCGTGATGGTGGTGTTCTCCTGCTTGGGCTACAGCACCGTGCGCCGCCAGTTGCTCAAGCCCACAGGCACCGTGAGCATCAATCCCAAGCTCTACAGCTCATCCATTGAACTGGAGGGTGTGCAAATCACGGAATTTAAAAAGCAGACCAACACGCTGCAAAGTGTCGACATTGAGTCGATGCACATGGCACCCAATGCGTCGGGCAACAGTGTGGAAGCCATTATCGCCACACAGGCTGGCGTTAGTTCCAAGAACGAAATGAGTTCACAATATATGGTGCGTGGCGGTAGCTACGACGAGAACAGCGTGTATATCAACGGTATAGAGGTGCATCGCCCACAACTGGTGAGTTCTGGACAGCAAGAGGGCCTCAGCGTCATCAACCCCGATATGGTGCGCTCGGTGGCGTTCAGCACTGGTGGTTTCAACGCCGAATACAGCGACAAAATGTCGTCGGTACTCGACATCACCTACAAGGAACCAGAGGCATTTGAGGGCGCATTCTCTGCAAGTATGCAAGGCGGAAGTTTGGCGCTCGGCACTTCCACTAAAAAGTTTTCCATGCTCCACGGTGTGCGCTACAAGCGCAATTCCTCGCTTCTCGGCGGCACCGACACCAAGGGCGAATACGACCCACAATATTTCGACTATCAAACCCACATTGTGCTGAAACCCTCCAAAAAGTTCAAGGTGTCGTTTCTCGGCAACGTGGCGCTCAACGACTACAAATTCATTCCCAAGAACCGCGAGACAAGTTTCGGCACATCGATCAACGCCAAAACCTTCCTCGTGTATTTCGACGGTCAGGAGCACGACAAGTTCCAAACTTTCTTCGGGGCCATGTCGCTCGACTTCAAGCCCAACAAGGGTAACAGTTTCTCGCTCATCGGTTCGGCTTACCAAACCAACGAACTGGTGGCTTACGACATTCATGGCGAATACTGGCTCGACCAGGCTGGCGGTTCCTCTGATGGCAACCGTGGCGAACTCGGCGTGGGCAAATACCACGAGCACGCTCGCAACCGCCTCCGCATCAATGTGCTGAGCATCGGTTTGAAGGGCAATACCTCTATCAACCACAACAATTTCAGCTACGGCTTCAATTATCGCCGCGACGACATCTACGAGCGCAGCCGCGAGTGGCAATGGCGCGACTCTGCCGGCTATTCACTTCCTCACTACCCTGGCGAGGTGAACGTGATTTATAGTATGGCGTCGAAAAACGACATTCACACCTCGCGCTTCGCAGCCTTTTTGCAAGACACCTACAAGCTGTATATGGGCAATGGCGTGCTTTCGGTCAACGCTGGTGTGAGAGTGTCGCATTGGGATTTCAATAAGGAAACGCTCATTTCGCCACGTTTCAGCGTGGGCTATGTGCCAGCACGCAACACACGCCTCACGCTCCGTTTGGCTGGCGGCGTGTATTATCAAGCGCCTTTCTACAAGGAATACCGCATTCAGAAGGTTGACTCGGTGGGCAACAGCTACATCGCCCTCAACCCCGACATCAAGTCGCAGCGAAGCACGCAAATCATTATCGGTGGCGACTACACTTTCCGTGCCATCAACCGCCCGTTTAAGTTCACCGCCGAACTCTACTATAAGAATCTCGCCAACCTCAACTCCTACGAGGTGGACAACCTGAAAGTGGTGTATGCCGGCAACAACGACGGCAAGGGCTACATCGCTGGTATCGACATGAAACTCTTCGGTCAGTTTGTGGAAGGCACCGACTCGTGGGTTTGCTTCTCACTGATGAAGGCAAACGAAACCCAGAAAGGAATCAGTGTGCCAATGCCTACCGACCAGCGATATAGTTTCTCGCTGTTTTTCACCGACTATTTCCCAAAGATTCCACGCCTGAAATTCAGTCTCAAGGGTGTGATTAGCGCAGGTTTGCCAACAGCCGCACCCAACCGCACACGCTCGGAAGGATTCTTCCGTCAGCCTGCCTACAAGCGCGTTGACGTGGGATTGAGTTACGAACTCGTGGGACGCGAAAACCGCCCAACAAGCGGATTCTTGAGCAAATTCAAGAGCATTTGGCTGGGAGTGGACGTGTTCAACCTCCTCGACATTTCCAACGTGAGCAGCTATTACTGGATTACCGACGTACACAACATTCAATACGCCGTGCCAAACTACCTCACCCGCCGCCAAATCTCCGCCCGCCTCTCCATGACCTTCTAACTAAATCCCATCGACAGGAATCCCACTCACAAGTCCAACAAGTCGGATAGGTCTGATAGGTCCGATAGGTCCGATTTCCCCATAATCCTAATTTCATTAATAAACAAACCACATCGTCATGAGCAACAACTTTCTTCCTACTGGTGGAGGCTATAGAAAACTAAAGGCTTACCAAATTGCTGAAATAATATGCGACCTTTCGGTGCTGTTTGTGAAGCGATTTGTGCCTCGAAATTCTCGCACCTGCGACCAGATGGAACAAGCAGCGCGCTCAGGCAAACAAAACATAGCAGAAGGAAGTTCTGCGTCAATCACTTCTAAAGAAACAGAAATCAAGCTCACAAATGTTGCAAGAGCCTCGCTTGAAGAACTGTTGCTTGATTATGAAGATTATCTCCGCCAACACCACCTTGCTAAATGGGATAAGAACCACTCCCGAACCAAAGCGCTTCGAGAATATCTTCAAAGTGAGCGATTCATGACCAACCCACAGGAGTTTACCGACAGGTATTCTGCTGAAGAATATTGTAATGTAATGATTTCTCTGATTTATCAGTGCATGTATATGTTAAGCAAACTACTGGTTGTTCAACAAGACCAATTTGTTAAGCAAGGCGGCATTAAAGAACTCATGTATAAAGCTCGGACTGATTTCCGCAACAACCGATGACCACTATTGAAATTGGTCGGACAAATCGGACCTATCAGATATTTTTGAAATCTTGCACTAAGTATAGAATTGGTCCGATAAAACTTATTGAAAATTTTGGAATTGTAAAAAAATGGATTTCTGTACTTCATTATCTAAATAAAAATTAATAACTTTGTAATATTAAACAACTCATTAAATCATAAACTTATTATATAATTACAACGACATGGCAAAACCTTATGTAATTGGTATCGACATGGGTGGCACTAACACCGCATTCGGCCTGGTTGACGCTCGCGGTAATGTGATCGCAAGCAGCTCTATCAAAACAGCTAAACACTCCGACATCAACGATTATATCGATGAATTGTACGAAGCCATCACTCGCATTCTCGAAGAGAACAACGCAGTGGGCAAAGTGCAAGGTATCGGTATCGGCGCGCCTAACAGCAGCTACTACACTGGCATGATTGAAGACACCGCCAACTTGCCTTGGCCTTGCCCAATTCCACTGGCACAACTCATCACCGACAAGTTCGGCATTCAATGTATCGTGACCAACGATGCTAATGCCGCTGCAATCGGTGAAATGACCTACGGCGCAGCTCGAGGTATGAAGGACTTTATTATGATTACCCTCGGCACAGGTGTGGGTAGCGGTATCGTAGTAAATGGCCAGATGGTTTACGGTCACGACGGTTTCGCTGGCGAACTCGGTCACGTGATTATGAAGCGCACCAACGGTCGTATGTGTGGCTGCGGTCGCTGCGGCTGCCTGGAAGCATACTGCTCTGCAAATGGTGTGGCTCGCACCGCTCGTGAATTCCTCGAAATCCGCAAAGAAGATTCTCTCCTTCGCAGAATTCCTATCGACGAAATCACTTCTAAAGATGTGTATGACTGCGCAATCCAAGACGATGCCCTCGCTAAAGAAATTTTCGAATACACCGGCAACATTCTCGGTGAAGCACTTGCCGACTTCTGCACATTCTCAAGCCCAGAGGCGTTCATTCTCTTCGGTGGCTTAACCAAGAGTGGCGAACTCATCATGAAGCCAGTGAGAGAATCTTATGACCGTAACATTCTCCGCAACTTCAAGGGCAAGACCAAGATTATCCTCAGCGAAATGAAAGATGCCGACGCAGCAATCCTCGGCGCATCAGCACTCGGCTGGGAAGCAAAAGACTAACCCCCACCCACATGATATTAAATTATGGAGCCATATTTGCGTGGCTCCATTTTTTTGCCTATTTTTGTGAGAAGAACAAATGGGTGAAATACCCATCAAATCACAAAAAGGGCGGTGCAAAAAATCTACGAGTGATAACGCCATGAACGTAGGGACATGCCTTGGGCATGTTTACAATGCGTAGGCACAATGGTGCCTTTTTGCTACCGCCACATTAGAATATATATTTCTATGACCGACATTGAAGCAAAAATCAAGCAGCTGCGCGACGAACTGAATCGCCACAACTATAACTACTATGTGCTCAACCAGCCCACCATCGGCGATATGGAGTTCGACTTCAAGATGCACGAGCTGGAAGACCTTGAAAAGGCTCACCCTGAATTTGCCGACCCGCTTTCGCCCACGCAGCGTGTGGGAAGCGACATCAGCCAGGGATTCAAGCAAGTGCTTCACGAGCGCCCCATGCAGAGCCTCGGCAACTCCTATTCCATTGAGGAGGTGCAAGACTTTCTGCGCCGTGCCAAAGACGGTTTGGGCGGCGAGCCTGTGCAGATTGTGGGCGAAATGAAGTACGATGGCACCAGCATTTCATGCACCTACGAGCACGGACGGCTTGTGCGTGCCGTGACCCGTGGCGACGGTGTGCGTGGCGACGATGTAACTGCCAATGTCATCACCATCAAGAGTGTGCCGCTTCAGCTCCAGCCCGGCGACTGGCCCGACAAATTTGAGGTGCGTGGCGAGATTCTGCTTCCTTGGGCAAGTTTCGAACGCCTCAACAAAGAGCGCGAATTTAACGAGGAACCTCTGTTTGCCAATCCACGAAATGCCGCAGCCGGCACATTGAAAATGCAAAATTCTGCCGAGGTGGCGCGCCGTGGACTCGATGCCTACTTCTATTTCCTGCTGGGCGACCAACTTGAAGCGTCAGCACCAGGCCTATTTAACGAAAACGACTTCAGCACCCACACAGGGCGCATGGAGGCGTTGAAGAAATGGGGATTCAAAGTGGCAGAGCACTCGGTTCTCGATTCGATTGATGCCGTGAAGGACTTTATCGACCAATGGGACGTGCAGCGCAAGAATCTGCCTGTTGCCACCGATGGTTTGGTGTTCAAACTCAATTCCATTCGCCAGTGGCTCAACCTTGGTAGCACCGCCAAATCGCCACGATGGGCCATTGCCTACAAATTCGCCCCAGAGCGCGAGTGCTCGCCGCTGCAATTCATCAGTTTTGAAGTGGGCCGCACCGGCGTGATTACGCCAGTAGCCAACCTTGATCCGGTGCTGCTGTCGGGCACCATCGTGAAGCGTGCATCGCTGCACAACGAAGACATCATTCGCCAACTCGACATTCACGAAGGCGACTACCTGTATGTGGAAAAAGGTGGCGAAATCATTCCTAAAATCGTGGGCGTGGACCTGAAACGCCGCAAAGCCGACAGCCGCCCGATTGAGTTTGTGCGCACCTGTCCTGTGTGTGGCACTCCCCTCACTCGCATCGAGGGCGAGGCAGCATGGGTATGCCCCAACAAATACGGCTGCAAGCCACAAATCACAGGCCGCATCGAGCATTTCGTAGCACGCCATGCCATGAACATCGACGGCATCGGCGAAGAGGTGGCTGTGCAACTCCACGAAAGCGGACTGGTGCACAACATTGCCGACATCTATTCACTCACGGGCAACGACCTGATGCGCCTTGAGCATTTCCAGCGCAAGGCATCGGACCGTATTCTCAGCGGCATACGCAAATCGCTTGAAGTGCCGTTCGAGCGTGTGCTGTTTGCCATCGGCATTCCATACGTGGGCGAAACCACCGCTAAAGTGCTTGCACGAAATGTTCACACCATCGATCGCCTAATGGCGATGAACGCCGAGGGATTGGCATCAATCCCCGAAATCGGTCCGAAAATCGCAGAATCTATCGTGGGTTATTTCGCCGCAGAAGGCAACCGTGAGATTATTGAGCGACTGCGTGAGGCTGGCGTGCAACTGTGCCTCAGCGAAGCCGAACTTGCCAACCGCACCAACAAACTCGCCGGCAAGAAAATAGTGATTAGCGGCGTGTTTGCCAAGCATTCGCGCGAGGAATACAAGGCGATGATTGAGCAGAACGGCGGCAAGAACGTGAGCAGCATATCATCAGCCACCAGTTATGTGTTTGCTGGCGAGAACATGGGTCCCGCAAAACTCGAAAAAGCACGCAAACTCGGCATTCCAATCATCGGTGAAGACGAGTTCCTCGCCATGCTCGAATAGCGAAGCAACACTCCCCCTCCCGACAACCAACACCACCACACGCCCCTACCCCATTTTTGGGCGTGTGGCGGATTTTTACTACCTTTGCAGTCAAATCATTATCCACACATTAAATATATGAACATCAAGTCTGCCGAATTTGAAATCAGCAACACCGACGTGAAGAAATGCCCCGAAGGCTTCAAACCGGAATACGCCTTTATCGGCCGCTCCAATGTGGGCAAATCTTCCCTTATCAATATGCTCACCAATCGCATCGGATTGGCTAAAACATCGTCAACCCCAGGTAAAACGATGCTTATCAACCACTTCATCATCAACGACGAGTGGTACATCGTCGACCTTCCCGGCTATGGCTACGCACGCCGTGGCAAGGACAGCCGCGAACAACTCTCAAAAATCATTCGCAGTTACATTTTGGGGCGTGAGCAGATGACCAACCTTTTCGTGCTGGTGGACAGCCGTCACAAGCCACAGAAAATCGACCTCGAATTTATGGAATGGCTGGGCGAAAACGGTGTTCCGTTTAGCATTGTGTTCACGAAGATGGACAAACTCGGCCGTGAAGCCGGCACTCGCAACGTGAACGAGTACAAGAAAACGCTTCTTGAGCAATGGGAGGAACTACCGCCCATCTTCATCACCTCAAGCGAAGACCGCCGTGGCCGCGACGAACTGCTCAACTACATCGGGTCGATTAACGAAGAACTGAAAAAGCAATAAAATTCTAAACTACAGAAAAGAGGATAAACATTTTTATGTTTTTCCTCTTTTTCATTTGTGAGAAATAAGTTACCTTTGTAAAATGTTTTGCCGCAAAACAACTGATTTTTTGGGACAAAACATTCCTAAACCCAAATCGGTCATTAGGCCGTGTAAGGATTTTTGTATTACTTCTTGCGGTCTTTCGGTTTTTATAAGATGCATTTCGCTTGTTTTTAATTCGTAATAGCTCGCTATCACTCATTAAAAGACAAACAAAATTCATTCTTCTAAAAATCCGAAATACCACAAGCCCTAATGACCGATTTGGGTTAAACGGAATTATCACTTAACAACGCTTTAATATTATGTTTATCATTGGCATCGCCGGCGGTACCGGTTCAGGCAAAACAACTGTAGTGAGAAAAATTATGCAACGCCTTCCAAAGGGCGAAGTGGGAATTATCAGCCAAGATAATTACTATAAGGATTCAAGCCACGTCCCAGCAGAGGAACGTCAGAATATCAACTTCGACGAACCAGCGGCTTTCGACTGGACGCTCCTTCACCAGCATCTTACCATGCTGAAAGAAGGCAAGGCTATTGAAATGCCCACTTACTCATATCTCACCTGCTCGCGTCAGGAGGAAACCATTCCGATGGGGCCTCACGAGGTGGTGATTATTGAAGGCATTCTCGTGTTTAGCGACCCACGCCTCCGCAATATGATGGACATCAAAGTGTTTGTTGACGCTGATGCCGACGAGCGATTGATTCGTGTGATTTCTCGCGACTGCATCGAGCGCGGACGCACCCCAAAAATGGTGATTGACCGCTACGAGAAAGTGCTGAAACCTATGCACAACCTCCACATCGAGCCTGCGAAGAAGTACGCTGACATCATCGTGCCACAAGGCGGACACAACGAGGTGGCAATCAACCTGCTCACCGACTACATCAAAAGTCGCCTTATCGCCAAATAAGAAAACAATACATCAATCGAATATGAAATTTCCCTGGAATAAGACATCAAAACCAGCCACAGTGCCAACAGCAGCCGACACTTCAGCAGAGCAGCAGAACGAGCCACAACTCGATGACGCCACCACAGAAAATGCCGAGGCTGGCAAACCCGCTACACCAAAACGAAGCAGCAAGGATATTGTTGCAGAGCTCAACAGAGCGGGTGAAGCTGGCGAACTGGTGTTGAGCACCGACAATCTGGTGAAGAAGTATCGCCAACGCGTGGTTGCCAACCATGTGTCAATCAATGTGCGGCAAGGGGAAATCGTGGGTCTGCTCGGTCCGAACGGTGCCGGCAAAACCACCACTTTCTACATGACCACCGGTCTGGTCACGCCAAACGAGGGTCGTGTGTTTCTCAACGATGTGGAAATCACCAAGTTGCCAGTGTATAAGCGCGCCAAGTTGGGCATTGGCTATCTGCCACAGGAAGCGTCGGTGTTCCGCACCCTCACGGTGGAAGACAACCTCCGCCTTGTGCTTGAAATGACCAACACCACGCCCGAATACCAGCGCGACAAACTCGAATCGCTGCTCGACGAGTTCCACTTGCAAAAGGTGAGAAAAAACCTGGGTAACCGTCTTTCGGGTGGTGAACGCCGCCGTTGCGAAATTGCGCGTTGCCTTGCCATCAACCCTAAGTTTATCATGCTCGATGAGCCTTTTGCCGGCGTCGACCCTATCGCTGTGGAAGACATTCAAAGCATCGTGTATAAGTTGAAGGAAAAGAATATCGGCATTCTGATCACCGACCACAATGCACCCGAAACGCTCAGTATCACCGACCGTGCCTACCTGCTTTTCGAGGGCAAAATCCTTTTCCAAGGCTCCAGCGAAGAACTGTCGGACAATCCCGTGGTGCGTGAAAAATACCTCGGCCGCAACTTCATCTTCCGCCGCAAAAAATTTGATTAAAATCCCCACACATATCAAAAAAATACGAGTGTGCATCTTCATGTGATGCACACTCGCTTTATTTCTGCCCCACCCTTAGGCTTTATTTCGGTTCTGTGGAAAATTTCTGGGGATAGAGTATGCATTGTTGCCGAATCGTGAATGAAATCAAAAAAACAAAAACATAAAAAACAGCCTTGGAGCAACGTGGAATGCTTCGCATTTGGCGGTGCGACTGTGCGTTTTGCGTCATTGGAAACGAGTTTCCATGCCGCCTACCACACAATCCCTCCGCCACCCTCTGACGAGGGCCTTCCACGTTGCACCAAGAATAAAAACCGCTCGCCGTTTCACGGCGAAAAACCCCTTATGATAAAATGATTTAAGGAGATTGTGTCAAATCTCCTAAACGATTTTGCATAGTAGGGACGCGATATTTCGCGTCCGCACCAAATGGTTGATATTCAATATAATACCGCATTATGGGCGGACGTGAAGTATCACGTCCATACCGGGTTTGGTTTTTCGCCGAAGGCGAGTGGTTTTTATCCTTTTGGCGATGCCACCGACCTCGCTGGAGAGGGCAGCGTTGGTGATGTGGTGTGGCCGATTCTGTGGTGTGGCTGATTCAAGCCACTGCCTCGAACCACAAACCAAAGGGACGGCCGTCCCTTTGGTTTGTGGTTTATGTGGTTTGCTTGAAATCAGACATGCCACAGCACTAACGAAAGGTGCGAAGCACGGGCATCGCTAAAAGGCTGTTTTTTATGTTTTTGTTTCAGTCCCCCCAGTATTTAACCACTGAACCTTTATTTTTCGATGCGGATGGATGGGTCTTTGAATGGCATGATTTCGCCATACATGGTGAGGCTGCCTCGGTGGAACGTGGGGGTAACGTAGGCTGTGGCACTATCGCTATTGTAAGGAATGGTGATTTGCACATTCACATTGGAATATGAGCCAAGCACATTGAAGTTCAAATGCACGTTGCCCTTTTTGTCAATCTCCACATCTATATCGCCCACACGGCCAGAGCAGGTGAATCCGCCCATGCCGTTCAAACCCAATGAGCCATTGTTGAATGCCGTTTGCACAATCGCCCCGTCGTTCTGGAGCAAAATGAAATTGGTGGCAGTGCTCAACCCATACTCTGTGGGACCACCGCCGAAGTACACACCGTCAACCTGCATCAGGAAGTGGCGGTCGTTGATGGCGCCAATCAGTTTATTGAATCGCACAGAATCAGTGTAGGCCTTAAACTCGCGCTTCTGCTCTTTGGTGAGCTGCACGGTGGCCGTACTATCGGTTTGAGCCACAGCTGCATTACAGAAAATTCCTCCGCACATGGCACAAAACACAAGTATCAATACTGCAAATCTTTTCATAACAAGAAAGGTTTTAAATCGTAAAACATATCGCAAATATATCACATTTTTCATTTTTCCATCGCCTCAATAGGAATTTTTATGCCATTTTCACTAATTTTGTATATTACTTTCACACAGCAAAATATCGATATATATATGGCAGAAAAACAATATATCCGCTCTTTATCTACAAAGATTCTCATCGCCTTTGGCACCATGAGCGTGGGGCTCACGCTTTTTTCACTGTTTGCAACGCTCATCACCACCGATGGCGAACGCAGCAAATACGCCACCCTGCTCATGGGCGCGTTTCAAAACTTGGTGGTTTTCGGTTTGGCGGCTGTCGTCACATCGAAAATCTGCTATCACAAGGTGCTGACACCGCTGAAAATGAATGTGGCACCCTCATGGAAAGGCATCGCTATGGTGGTGGCGGTGTATGTGGTGAGTCTGCCCGCACTCAACTGGCTGGTGGACTGGAATGCGCATATCACATTCCCCGACTCCATGCAGCAACTCTACCATACATTAAAGAAATTAGAGGATTTGGCGCAGAAAGAAACCAACTTCCTCCTGCAAGGCAACGACCTGCTCACCACTATACTGATAGTGCTGGAGGTGGGCTTGCTCACTGGATTTGGCGAAGAGATATTTTTCAGGGGTGCCATTCTCGGCGCTTTTGAGCAGAAGAAAGGGCTCAACATCCACTTATCCGTTTGGTTCGTGGGCATACTGTTCAGCGCCTTCCACTTCCAATTTTTCGGATTCTTCCCTCGCTGCTTTTTGGGCATCTGGCTCGGCTACCTGTTTGTGTGGAGCAGAAGTCTGTGGCTGCCTGTCATCGCCCACGCCCTCAACAACGGTATGGTGGTGATTGTCGCCTACCTCACCGAGCAAAAAGTGGTAGGATCCGATGCCATTGAGAAAATCGGCGTGCCACAAGCCGGCGAATTCCCATTGTTGGCACTCATCAGCGCCATCCTCACCATCGCCCTCATCATCACCACATCAAAAATCCACATCAGAAATTAGAAATCAGAGGTTATCGGTTAGAAATCAACTTGTTAGTTAATACTTACAACTAACTGGATATTAGCGAGATGAAAAAAAGCAGCAACTGAATCAGCTACTGCTTTATCTCTTTTTTACGACTCGTTATTCCGTATTCGTGTTAATATGATATACCAATCAATATAATACTATTAGTGCCGCCTGTATGTTGCAGGTGGCACTAATTTCATTTATTTAATAAATAGCAACTTTCTTGTTATTCACGATATATATTCCCTTAGGAAGTGATTCTAAATCAGACTTATTTGCTGTCTTTAGTACCCGAATTCCGTTCAGATTGTAAACGATATAGCCAGAATCGGTATCTGAAACAATATCCTCAATTCCTGAATTTTGATCCTTGATGGTACATGAAGCAGATAACTTGGAGCCATCAAGCGTTTCTGCTGTAATAATTGCTTCACCTTTGCCAACCATTTTGACATTACCGAAGACATCAACTGTTGCAACACCCTCATTTGAGCTTGACCATTTGATGACGTTAGTAGATGGAACAGAAGATGGCTCGTTGATAACTGATAACTGAAGTTGTTCACCAATTTTAAGAATGGCCTTGTCCTTATTCAACTTGATGGCAGTCAGTTCGCTCTCCTTGTAGTCAGTATTAGTTATATAATCGTAGTAGGTATAGTTGTATTCATCCATATAGCCAAATTCTTGATAACGTGAACCGGCTATTGTTGGTACAATCTTATGGGTAGGCTTTTCTACTTCACAACAATCTACATCACGACCGAAATAGATGTATTTTATCGTTTTTCTATCGATTAAATCTGCCAGAGGATTTAAGTGCACTACATTTACTGCATATCCAAATTGATAAAACAAACTATAAATACCTGATTTCAAACCTAAATCTTTTACACACTTAGAATATACTTGCTTATAGATCTTTTTACAGTAATTCTCTGGCTCAAGAATGGCTGTAGCGCCATCTTCTACGATAAAGCGCTCTAAGGTGTTATTACAAACAGCTACATCAGGAAGGGTTGATACAGTATTTCCGACGACGATAGATTTCAAGCCACTAAGTAACTTGCTGTTTTTGTTGAAAGAAACGCTGTCAGAGCCAAGGTAGAGTTCTAAGAGCTTTGAATCAGCGAATATAACATCAAGATTTGCTGAGAGTTTAGAACCGTTTGCGATGCCCACGTATTCGAGTGACGAACAACCCGTGAAGGCTTTTTCGTCGATTGAATTGACAGATGTTGGTATTGCAATTTTGGTTAATCCATTAGCATTTGCAAATGCACCTGTTCCAATCGAAATGACAGGAACTGTACCAATATCTTCGATTTTGATACTTTCAGGGATAACCACAGAACCCTGATATGAGGTGCCGTCAGGATTTGCAATCACAACTGCACCACCAGTTCCTTCATTATTATATTTATAATACAAGTCACCGACTTTTACAGAAGAAAGATTAACAACGTTGATTTTGCAAGTATCAGATAACTCTGAACCGTCAGTTGTTGAAGCGATAACCTTAGTTTCACCAACAGAGTTAGCTGTAATCTTGCCATTTGTATCCACAGAAGCAACACTTTCGTCCAAGCTTTTCCATTTCAAATCTTTGATGTATGCTTCGTTAGGAAGAACAGTTGCCGATAATTGAGCAGTTTGGTTAGGTTCAAGAATTAGAGATTTTGGATTTAACTTGATAGAATTGACGAGACAATCCACTCGAACATTGCATGTTGCTGACAGATTAGACTCGTCAGTAGTTTTTGCGGTAATAATTGCCTCACCTTTTCCTACAGGAATAACGATTCCGTTGGCATCTACAGTAGCAACATTTTCATTGTTACTTGTCCATATAAGATCTTTTTTAAATGCATCCTCTGGAAGAACTTGAGCATGCAATTGTACTTTATCTTTGGGACCTATATTTAGTTCTACTTTATCTAACGAGATACTTGTTACTTTCTTTATAGGTTTCAACTCAAAAAAGTCTTTCCATACATTAGCTTGTTGGTATTCCTCGATACTTCCTTCTGGAACATATACAGGTAGATTCACGTATTGTTGGTTCGAAAACAAATACTTTTCAGTTACCTTTGGAGGTGTTGCGGCATGTGAAATAATTTTATTAAGTGATGACCATGAAGAAAAATCGGTTGTGATACTATCCGCAAAATCAGAAGAAAGATATAGTTCTTTTATTTCTGTTTTTGGATTACTATAGTGATCTCCAAAAAGATCGCGATATCCACCTCCAACAGTTAACCCTTTTAAGCATATAGAGTTTCCAACTTGTACAGTTTGAAAATTACAACCAACGAACGCACCAATAGGATGATTAGAACCACTCTCTAAACTGGATATCCATTGTATTGAAGACGGAATAGAAATCTTTGTCAATTTGTCTTGATGCAAGAAAGCCGCCTCTCCGATTGCAGTCACTGTAAATTCGCGTCCCCTATAGGTGACTTTCTTAGGAATGGATACATCCCCAACATAAGTATCAGCATAATACGTTACATCACAGCCAATATTAAAAGTTTTTTTATTTTTCCCATTATGTGTTACTGCTACTGTTTTTGAATCTAAATCTATAATATTGTAGTAAATTCCATCAACCTCAAAGTCGTAAGCTAAAGATGTCATGCTGCATAGCAACATCAGCATAAACATCGACATTTGTTTAAAGTATTTCATATTTTATTAATTTTTATTTGGTTCATTATTTTTGTCATTTATCGGCTCCCAAAACTCACAAGGAACACAAAATCTTATCAATTCAGGAGATATTTCGTAAACAATACCACTTTCTATATCCTCAACAAGCCCCAATGTTCCAGGTGCGTCTTTGCCTAACTCAGGACTATATACAATTCCGTTCACCCAACAGTGAAAAGCACCTATACGTTCTCTGGTTCTTTCCTTTTCTTCAAGGCATTCATCTTCTGTTTGATCTGGTATAAAACCATCGGGAACCCCTAATTGAAATACCACTTTCCTTAATTTCATGATAATAATAATGTTTATGCCCATAGACACCCAATAAGGCTGTTTATATATAAATTAGTTAGGTTTACCACAAGACAAAAAGCGCAGGCATCCATCTAACCCGTCCGCTTCTTGAGGTCCTCGGAGACCCATGTAGGTGAACGAGTAGAAGTCTGCCTGCGCAGGTATATATTTTGTGTAACACCAGAAAAGTGTGCATGAGGATATTAAATACCCTCGCTACACACTCCGGGATACATTTATAGTACACCAGTAACAGCCACTTCTGACATTGCCCATGACCTACAATTTGAAATTTCCGAGGTTTCAAGAAGCCAATTGACAAAGCATCGATGACGCTTTAACATCATGTAGTGTCTTACCCAAATCCGACCTCTGCCAGACGCTATCGCCTTTCGGTTTATTGTTTTGCTTCTCTGCTCACTTTTGAATGAGAAGAAAAAAAATGTTCAACTCCAGTTTAAGATTAAACCGTACAGCGTGGGATTTAACGCAATAAAGTTACTATAATAAAAATGTATTTGCAAGGTTTTCTCAAAAAAAATGCAATTGAATGCTACTTTTTTCATAAAAATTGCAAAACACATTGTTCTAACATCACTTTTTTCAATAATAATCTTGCTTAATTCAAATAAGCTGTATAAATTTGCTACAACAAAATTTGCCATGCGCCCTTAAGAACATCGAGTCAGGGTGTGGCTTTCGCAACGAAGTATCACGGCAAGTGCCGGATTAAAGATAACAGAACTCACTTGCATCCCACAAGAACTGCAGGTGAGTCATTTTTTTTATAAATATGAGTAATCAGAAACCACGGACGATAGAAGAACAGCTATCCAGATAGTACCTGTATATATACTTGTTTTCTCCAGTGACTGGAAAGAGAATCCTATATGGAAATAGGCGAAGTCCAAACATCAGAGAAGACAATAATCTTCAGAGTTCTCAACGCCCCTGGTGATTTTCAACAGAACCAGTTATAGCATTGGGATAATAGATTTTCGGTATTTATATGTGTGCATAAAAAAGATTGCTCCCCAAAAATGGAGAGCAATCAAAATTGCGTAGGCTCGTAGCCTAAAAAAAGTGCAATTTATTAGAGGTTTTCGTTGTCCTTCTTCCAATCTTCTACAGCTGGAACGATACCGAGTTCAACGATTTCGTCACGCATCTTGCAGAGGTGTGCGTAAGAAGCCTTGAGAGAAGCGAGTTCTTCTTCAGTACCTTGTGGTTCAGTGTAGTGAACACCAGTAGCGTCGATAGTGGTAGGCATAGCCATCATCACGTTCTTGAAACCGAGCTTTTCGTCGTTCACGTAGCAACCTGCTGGCAAAGTGAACTTTTCGCCACCCATAGCAGCCTCAATCATCTTAACGGCTACGTAAGCAGGGCTCTGGAATGAGCTGCGGCCACGGAGCTTGATGATGTTAGAACCACCTTGGATAGTGTGGTGCTTGATTTCTGCGAAGCGTTCTGCGCTCAAGCCCATTTCAGCGAGAGGCTTGCCGTCAACCTTAACTTGAGAAGCGAATACAGCCATTTGTTCGCCGTGGCCACCGTAAGTCTTAGCGCCAGTCACCTTGTCTTGTTGTACACCGAATTCAAGTGCGAGAGCTTGTTGCAAACGAGTTGAGTCGAGAGCAGCGAGGGAGGTGAGTTGGTTTGGCTTCAAACCAGAGTGGATAAGAGCGGTAAGAGCTGTAACGTCAGCTGGGTTGAAGATCACAACCACGTGCTTAACGTCTGGGCAGTATTTCTTGATGTTATCGCCGAAGTCAGCAGCAATCTTGCAGTTACCCTTGAGCAAGTCTTCACGAGTCATGCCGTCCTTACGTGGAGCACCACCAGAAGAGATGATGTACTTAGCACCAGTGAAAGCCTTCTTAGCAGCTTCAGCAACCTTTTCTGGGTTACCCATATCTTCCACTGCAGGAGCCACATAAGTGATGTTAGCACCTGGGAAAGCGCATTGTTGGATTTCATCGAACACACCGTGAACACCTGGTTCATAGATATCATAAAGACAGATGTTAGGAGTAAGGCCGAGCATCAAAACGCTCTGTACCATGTTTGAACCGATCATACCACCGGCACCTACGATAACGAGTTTTTCGTCAGTTAAAAATCCCATAATAAGAAATCTTTAAAAAGTGATTAAAAAATATAGTTGTTTTTATCTTTGTTTTCTATATGCAAAATTAATGAATTTAAGTATCATCACAAAACAAAAATCGGGAATATGTTAATTAAATAATGCTAAAGAATGAGCACTTACTTGTCTTTTTCGGAAATGAGGCGTGATTTATGCGCCACCCACTTGCTTTTTTTGATATTTTTGGAGAACTTTGCATTCGAAAATAAACATATATAATCATACTTTTTCATTCTCACTACGATGACCGAAAAATTCATTTCAGATTCTATCAAATACATCGGTGTCGACGACCCCGACCTCACACTCTTTGAAAGCCAATATGTGCTCGGAAACGGCATGGCTTACAATTCCTACCTCATCGACGACGACGAGATTGCGGTAATGGACGCAGTTGACGCACGCAAAATCGACGAATGGATGGACAACGTGAATCGGGAACTGGCAGGAAGAAAGCCAAGTTATCTGGTGGTGCTGCACGTGGAGCCCGACCATAGCGCAGGCGTGAAGAAATTCATGGAAACCTACCCTGAGGCAAAAGTGGTGGGCAATGCCAAGACGTTCACTTTCCTGAACCAGTTTTTCAGCGATTTCAACTTCGACGACAGAAAAGTGGTGGTAAAAGATGCCGACACTTTGAAGTTGGGCAAGCACACGCTCACCTTCCTCACTGCGCCTATGGTGCACTGGCCCGAAACGATGGTGGCATACGAATCTGCCGATAAGGTGCTGTTCAGCGCCGACGCTTTCGGTAAGTTTGGCGTGTATGATGCCGACAAGGGCAACTGGACTTGCGAGGCGCGCCGCTACTATTTCAACATTGTGGGAAAATATGGCGCACCGGTGCAAATTCTGCTGAAGAAGGTGGCAAATCTCGACATCAAGGTGATTGCCCCACTCCACGGCCCGGTACTGAGTTCAAATCTGAAATACTATATCGACCTCTATAACACTTGGAGCAGCTACGAGCCCGAAGATAAAGGCATATTTATAGCAGTAGCCTCCATTCACGGCAACACGCTCAAGGCAGTGGAAATCCTTGCCGAGAAACTGCGTGCACACGGTGTGAAAGTGAGCGTGAGCGACATTGCCCGCGACGACATTGCCGAGGCTGTGGAAGACGCGTTCCGCTACGACCGTCTGCTGCTTGCCGCTTCGAGCTACGATGGCGGCGTGTTCACCCCAATGGAATCATTCCTCTCGCGATTGAAGCACAAGAATTTCCAAAACCGCAAGGTGGCTATCGTGGAAAACGGCACTTGGGCTCCTACGGCAGCCAAGACCATCAAGGCCACTTTGAGTGAGATGAAGAATATCACGCTCGTGGAGCCTGTGGTGACTATCCGATCGGCTTACAAGCCCTCCGACGAGGCTGCTTTCGATGCGCTTGCCGAAGCACTGTGCAAATAATTCCTGCCCACATTATTAATGAATATGGAACAAGAATTTGCATCCTCTTTGCTGGAAAACGCAGTGAGCGAATTTGCCAAACTCCCTGGCATCGGTCGCAAAACGGCGCTGCGCCTTGTGTTGCATCTGCTGAAGCAAGACAAGCAAAACGCACGCCAGTTTGGCGAAGCCATCATCAAGCTCAGGGAAGAAATTCAATACTGCAAAGTGTGCCACAACATTAGCGAAACCGAGGTTTGCCCCATCTGCGCCGACCATCTGCGTGATGCCTCCACCATCTGCGTGGTGGAGAATGTGAAAGATGTGATGAGCATCGAAAACACGCATCAGCACCACGGACTGTACCATGTGCTGGGCGGACTTATCTCGCCGATGGACGGTATCGGACCGCAAGACATAGAAATCGAATCGCTTGAAGAGCGTGTGAAATCGGGCGAAGTGAAAGAAGTGATACTGGCGTTGAGTGCCACAATGGAAGGCGACACCACCAACTTCTACATTTTCCGCCGCCTTGCCCCCTACCCCGATGTGAAAATCACGATGCTGGCACGCGGCGTGAGCGTAGGCAACGAAATCGAGTACACCGACGAGCTGACCCTCGGTCGCTCCATTCTCAACCGCACCCTCTTCAGCGACACTTTCCACAAATCCTAAGTTTTTTTTGATTTTTTACACTGGTTTTTGACATTTCATACTACCGAACATGGCAGATAATTTCCTTGAATATCAGCGTGAAGCCTTCGAGGCACGCAAAGCAAAAAAAGAGCGTGAGCGCAAAAAGCGCCTACGCAAATACCTCGAAGACTACAAAAAGAAACTCGCCGCCCAAAAAGCCCAACAGCAGCAACCAGACCTCCCAAATCCTCCCCAACCATAATCCCAAATCGGTCATTAGGACGTGAAAGGATTTTTTTAGATTACTTCTTGCGGTCTTTCGGTTTTTATAAGATGCCTTTTGCTTGTTTTTAATTCGTAATAGCTCGCTATCACTCATTAAAAGACAAACAAAATTCATTCTTCTAAAAATCCGAAATACCACAAGCCCTAATGACCGATTTGGGATAAAAGGAGCACAGAAATATCATCAAAATAGGATAGGGAATGATATACATGCTGTCTCAAAGAAGATGCAACGAAATTCCGTTAGGAATTTGATGTGTGTAGGCAGGTATGCAGAAAAGATGTAA